>Ga0268281_1000295_pt1 | contig 38972 bp, 29 predicted proteins | sample saktaG_10_FD_190134 | JGI IMG/M metagenome (GOLD analysis project Ga0268281, IMG submission 190134) | Saline water microbial communities from Sakinaw Lake, British Columbia, Canada - sak_2011_5_24_50m | ecosystem: Environmental > Aquatic > Non-marine Saline and Alkaline > Saline ...
GGACAGCAAAAAGGATAATAAGGCAATTAGGGGGGTGGTTCTTGTATGAAAAAAGTCCATTCAGTGTTTATGGGCGTTTATCTGTCCAAAAATGCTATTTCTAATTTATTTAGGACAGCAATGATTTTGCATAACTCATTAATAATATTAAATATTCTGATGATTTAAATTGTATTGGTAAAATTTCTTGTGAAAAAACTGAATTCTTTGATGAATTAGAAAAAGTGGCTCAAGAAAATCATAGAATATTGAAACCTAAAAAAGTTATGGCCTGGCTAATTGCAGATCAATGGATAAAAAGAAAATTTACTTCCACTGAATTTTTGCTTTATCAAAGACTTGAAAAATATTTTGAAACAATTGATATAATTTCAGTAACACGTCATAATCAAACCTCAAACACCGGAATCTGGCATTATCGTGCCAGAAAATTTATTTTTTTCTTAAGGGGTTTTAAATACTTATTTATAATGAAAAAAACAAAGAAATTCTAAATTGAAAATTATTTGTAAATTTTTTCAAAATCGAAAAATTGTTCTCAATTTTCTTAAAAATGATTTTTTCTTTCTCTCATCATAATATCCTTCAAAATTATGTATTAATGGTTCATTACTAATAATTCTTTTTGGATTTTCATAAAAAAGGATATCTGCAATTTCTTCAGAATAATGTGAGGCGACAAAATCATAGGTCTCTTTCATAAGTATCGGACGTTTTTTTAGACCATGCACATCCGAAGCAATAAGGTGAACACATCCGATATTGAGCATTTTTAATGCGAGGTCTCTCACTGCGTTTCCATACACTCCGAGAATACTTCCACAGTTCATTTGAATATATATTTCTCTATTTACGATCGTAAGCAGGTAGTCGATATTGTTCATAAAAGGTGAAAATCTCTCTGCATGCGCTATAATTGGTCGAAATCCTTCTTGCTGAAAGTTAAAAAGGATCTCTTCAAAATTGTCTGGAAAACGTTGCAGTTCAGTTTCAATCAGAATATAATTACTCTGTGCTAGTGTAAGGTTTTCTCTTTTGACTTTGCTTATCACATCGGGTTCACAATAGAGTTCTGCGCCGGGATATATTTTCATACTAAGCTCCCGCTCCTCAATAAAATCTTGCACTTCAATAAGCTTTCTGTCAATTATACTGCGAGTATTTTCATACACGCCGGAAATGATATGCGGTGTGGCGACAAGTTCTGTTACTCCCTGATTGGCAAGTGCTTGTAATATCTCAAAGCTCTCGAATATATTCTGTGCCCCATCATCGATTCCCGGAAGCACATGTGTATGAATGTCGATCATATCAGCTATGAATGAATTGCGTCTGCAAATTCTTTAATAAGATCGGTCTGATTGTTCTTTTCAATGGCAGAGCCGATCACTATAAAATCTGCGCCTGCCGATACTTTTTCTCTGGCTTCTTGAGGAGTTCTTATACCACCCCCGATGATCATTGGAATAGAAATGTTTTCTTTAACTTTCTTGATCATTTCTGCCGGTACGGACTGTTTTGCTCCACTCCCAGCGTCAAAGAAGATAACCTTCATGCCGAGATATTGAGCTGCAAGAGCATGCGAAACAGCAATGTCATATTTAGTTCTTGGAATTGGCAGACTATTGCTCATAAACTGTACTGAAGTGAGTGAACCGGATTCGATAAGGAAGTATCCTGTAGGAATTGCTTCGACCTCGTATTTTTTGATGAGAGGTGCTGTCCGAACCTGCTCTCCGATAAGCAATTGAGGATTTCTGCTGCTCATCATACTTAGGAAGAGGATCGCATCGGCATAAGGGGAAACAAAATTGAATATACCAGGGAAAACAAGCACTGGTATTGTTACTTGTTTTTTTATGACACTCACAGTTTCATTAAAATTATCTTTGACCATCAAGCTGCCGCCAACCAGAATTACATCTACACCATTGAGTTGGCATTTTTCAGCAAGCTTTGCAGATTCTACAGGATCTTGCTTGTCAGGATCAACAAGACAAAAGAAACCGGCTTTTTTCTCACTTTTAATTGAGTATAAAAATTGTAATATGTTATCTTTCATTGTGCCACCCATAAAATAATTAAAAATAGAAGCATGTGTACTTTCATAAAACTTTCCGAATATTTTGCTGTTTTTGTGGTTGTCTTAATTAAAAGTATTATCAAATCAATTAGAAGCAAAAATGCAATAGCAATCAATAATAAGATGAAGAATGTTAAGGAATAAAATCCCGGATAACCCCAAATAATTGTTGCTGTGAATCCTATCCAGAAGAGCAGTGAAAGCAGAAGTGTTTTTTTGTCACCCCACAAAAGCGGAAGAGTTTTTGCGTCAGCAGAACTGTCGCCATTTTTGTCTTCAATATCTTTAACGAGTTCTCTTATCATAGAATAGAAAAATGCACATAACGCTACAAAGAACGCATTTCTGAGATTGTTTGTAATAAAGCTGCCAACCACAAAGGTGGAAGCAGTCACGAAGGCGACAAGAAGATTTCCCCAGAAATGTATTCTTTTACTTTTCATTGCGTAAACGTATAGCAGAAATGAATTGAGGGCAGCGATAGCGATCATCCATCCATTCTGTAAAAATACGCTAATAATTATTCCCGAAATAAAGAGACAAATCGCATAATATTTTGCCTTTCTGGGAGAAATCATACCTGAAGGTAAAACTCTTTCTTTCCGATTGATCATATCGATTGTATAATCATAGTAATCATTGATTACATAACCTCCTCCTGAGATTAGTGCTGCTGCAATGCTTGCAAGAAGGGGATAAAAGAGCGGATATGCGGTCACTTTGTAGTAGGCGCCGAAGAGGACTGCGATCAAAACAAACAGAAAATTCAGCGGTCTGAGGATGCGAATATATGCCAGGAAGCTTTGTATCACTAGGGAATTCTGTCATGAATGCGTTCTACAATTTCAAGGAGAACGTTATTATTTGGTATGTATTTGATGATATTCTGTGCGTCATAAATGAGTTTTTGAGCTTGTCGCTTTGATTCTTCAATACCAAGAAGGGTAGGATATGTGACTTTTTCATTACGCTGATCTTCACCAGATTCCTTGTCGAGTAGGTCGTCTGCTCCAACTTCATCGAGAATATCATCGATAACCTGATAGGCAAGTCCGATATTCAGTGCAAAGTCGCTTAACGCATTGGTGATCTGCTCTGTGGCATTTGCCAAAATACATGCGCAACGCTCTGCTGCACGGAGAAGGGCACCGGTTTTTTTGAGGTGAATATCTCTCAAGATATGCAGTTTAACTCTTTTCTGCGAAGAAGTAATATCAACTACCTGTCCGCCGATCATACCTCTTGTGGATGCGGCTTCGATGAGCTCTTCAAGGCATTGGATAGCTTTTTTGCTGTTGCGAAGTTTGAGAACTGTCTCGAATGCTTTTGTCATGAGCGCATCGCCGGCAAGGATTGCAATGGCATTACCGAATTTTTTATGGCAACTCGTCTTTCCGCGGCGTTCATCTGCGTTATCAATAAAAGGCAGGTCGTCATGGACCAGCGAAGCAGTATGAAGCATTTCAATCGCACAGGCGACAGGAAGTGCCTGCTGTATAGCCCTTTTATCACGTCTGTTCACAAGCATCTCATAGGTCGCCAGCATCAACGTGGGACGGAGACGCTTACCTCCAGCCAACACAGAATATCTCATTGCACGATGAATTATCTCTGGTTTTGTATTATCCGAATCGAGATATTTCGCAAGAGCTTTATTGATAAGCTCTCTTCTATTTTCAAAATATTTATCTATTATCAACAATCCTCCTGAGATAACGAACTTATTGTAAAGTGCAAAACTCGCAAATTCTTGTCAACTTTTCCAGCATCAATTGGAATTTAACTTCCTTTATAAAAGCGAAATGGGGTCGATGTCAATCTGCATTTTTATGTAGTTTGGAATTTTCACATTTCCCTGTAACCATTTAATAAAGCGGTTAATATTTTGTTGATGTTGAGCTTTTATCAATATATGATAACGATACTGTTTTCTAATTTTGCTTATAGGTGCAGGTGTCGGGCTGAGAATAATAAGTTTATCTTTTTGGGGATACATGGCAATCTTATTTCTAATCCCGTCCATATATGAGCGAAGCCGATCTTCATTATTAAGCAGAAACAATATTCGGGCAAGTTTGGTAAATGGAGGATAGTGAAGCTCCTGCCTGAGGTGAAGTTCATGTTCGTAGAAACCTATAAAGTTCTGTTTCTGGGCATATTGAATGCTGTAGTGTTTGGGATTAAAGGTTTGAACAATCACCTCACCCTCTTTTTCACTACGTCCTGCTCGCCCTGCAACCTGAATGATATGCTGAAAATTTCGCTCAGATGCTCTGAAATCAGGAAGATTGAGATTTACATCTGCCGAAACGATGCCGACTAAAGTTATGTTCGGAAAATCAAGCCCCTTGATGATCATTTGTGTGCCGAGCAGAATATCGATGTAGCCATTCCGAACTTGATCAAAAATATTCTGAAAGCTGTTCTTTTTCGTTGTAGTATCTGTATCCATTCGAGCAATTCTTGCAGTCGGGAAAAGGAATTGCAGGTTCTGCTCGATCTTCTCGGTGCCGGGTGAGCCAAAATTAAAGATATAACCTCCGCATTCAGGGCAAGTGCGCGGCATGGAGCGCTCATATCCGCAGTAATGACACATAATTTTTTTATTTCGGGAATGATAGGTCATGCTGATATTACAATCCCTACACTGAAGCACATGACCGCATTTTACGCACTGCACATAGGAAGCATACCCTCTGCGATTTTGAAAGAGTAGGATCTGCTCCTTTTTATTGAGCCGATCTTCGATCTTATCTTTGAGAATTTTAGAAAAAATCTCTGTGTGATCTTCCTCCTGCCGCATATCGACTATTGTTAGTTTGGGAAGTATCTGATTCTTCACCCTTTTGCTCATGGTAAGAAGAGAATATTTTTTATTTTGAGTATTATGGTAGGATTCAAGATAAGGAGTTGCAGTTCCCAGAAGTACAACGGCATCATTTATTTTTCCTCTAAGAACTGCCATGTCACGCGCGTTATAAAGAGGTGGTCGCTCATTCTGTTTGTAGGTGTTTTCGTGTTCTTCATCAACAATAATTAGCCCAAGATTTTCAAGCGGAGCAAAGAGTGCGCTTCTTGGTCCGATAGCTATTTTTCTATCACCTTTTTTCAGAAGGTTCCAGTAATGCAAACGCTCTCTGTCACTGAGCTTGCTGTGCAGAACCGCAATGATTTCACCAAAGTGGGAATATAATCTCTCCACTGTCTGTGGAGTTAGTGAGATTTCCGGTATGAGAAGTATCGCTGTTTTCCCATAAGAAAGAGCTTTTTTCATTGCACGAATATAGACTTCGGTTTTACCGCTCGATGTTACACCATGAAGAAGGAAAGTGTGAAAATTATGCTCATCTATCTGGGCTTCTAATTTTTTCAAAACCTCAGTTTGTTCTTCTGTAAGCTCGAAAGTAAAAGGTTTGCGCTGCACAATATGTGAAAAAATATCCGGATGTATTTCTTTCTTATAAATCTCAATGAGATTTTTCTCTTTTAGTTTATTAATGATGCTGTAAGAGAATTTTGTTGAAATGTCTGCCATGAAGATCGGTTCTGAATGACTTTGTAGAGAATTCCAAAGTTCTTGCTGCTTGGGACTGAGAGATTCATCAGATAAGTCTGAAATGAGCTTAATGCAGTTCACGACTTTTTTCTGAATTTTTCTCTTATAATGACGCTCGATCTCGATTAATCCACGTTCCTCCATTTCGAGGAGATTTTTATAAAGAGGTGAAATTTTTGATTTTTTCAAATCTTCTATCGTACAGGCATCACCAATTTTCTCAATATATTTGATGATTTTCAAGAAGTTTTTGTTTTCAGATTCAGTACTCTTCAGTACAATTTTTTGAATTGTATTTACATTTATGCCTGCAGGCAGCATTGCTTTGAAGACAAGTCCGATGGGGCAATGGTAATACTTTGAAATCCACTTTGCAAAGGTGAAAAGCTCTTTATTGATCAGAGGTTTCTCGTCGATAATTTCATGGATTTCTTTTATCTTGGATTCATCATAAGCAGGTTTCTCGGGCAGTCCAATAATGATCCCTGTCTGAATTCGGTAATTAAAATCCACAATCACACGCTGCCCGATTTGAGGTGATACATTCTTCGGATAGGAATAAGTAAATGTTTCCTGAATATTAATTGGCAAAGCAACTTCGATATAATTTTTCATAATTTATTTACAGAAAATTTTATTTTAAAAACTTTTGATTCATGAATAAATCCTTTGCAACATTTGGCGAAGACACGGCAGCTCAGTTACTTACGAACAATGGCTACACCATTGTAGAGCGGAATTATCACTCGCCGTATGGTGAAATTGATATTATCTGTAGCCTGGATGGAGAGCTCATTTTCGTGGAAGTCAAGGCACGAAGAACACACTCCTTTGGAGAACCATTGGAAGCTGTCACTGAGATCAAAAGACAAAAGATCATTAAAACTGCCTACCATTATCTCGCAAAAAAAGACATCGAAATGCCTGTTAGATTTGACATTATTACGCTTGACTATAACAAAAATTCAAAAGATTATTCTTTGCGTCACATCAAAAATGCATTTCTTGGAGAGGACTACTAAGAATTACTATTGCAACTCATTTTCATCAAAGTAGGGTCCTAAATAATCTTTCCAGTTCGGATCACCGAACTCAAATTCATCATTTTCGACATAGACCAGTTTATAATTTCCCATTTTGGTGAAATCCACAAATATATAGATACGCTTTCCGCCAATATAATATTTCCAGATGATGTAGGGTTTTGCATGATATTCGTAGCTTTTATCAATAATTTCTTCGGGCTTGCCCCGACGTATGTAAATTCTACCTCTGTCGGATTTCCAGCCGTCGCCAAGGTAGGAAAAATTTCTGTTTGTATAATTTATACGGCGAATGATTTCTTCTTTATATTCATTTTGTTCGGTTTTTGGATTTGGATCATTCTGCTCCCAAAACCGCTTGAGAAATTCAACACGTCCTTCATCGTCGAGATTATCAAATACACCTTCTTCATAGTTCGTCAGAAAATATTTGGCGTAACGATATTCCTTATCAATTTCAGCTTTTGAAATGCTTTCTTCGGTCTCTTGAATGAAAATTAATTCTTTTCGTGATGCAATCGGTTCGTCAGAATTATCTTTTGAGTAAAGATTCAGGGATAGAGTATAAGTTCCACTCTCCCATTGGGATATAGGTATCCAGTTCCAGAATGGGCTTATCGAATAAGTAGATGAAAACTCTTTTTCTTCATTATACACAGTGTTTTGGTCTTTATTTTGAACGGTTAAAATCCAATTACCTTCCAGTGGCTTTTCTTCAGTTAACACATTTCGAAAAACCTCAAAATAATATGTGAAGCCCTCATCCTTAGCATGATCAAAAAGATGATTCGGGTTCACAAGGAATATGACATTATCTCGTTTGAAATCTTGGAAACTTGAGGTTGAGTCGCTCTGATGAAAAGAGCTTATCTCTATATCACTCAAATTCATATGAGAAAATTCAAGGGTATGAAATGTTTTTTCCCAGGTTAAGCTTTCTTTATTAACCCTATCTTGAATGTCAATCGAGAATTTGTATAAGCCGGGAGTGACAGTTGCTTTCATCTTATCAATGAAAAATTCATCATGGTAAATAGAGGTTTTATCCAGATCGACTTTGATTTGCCTGATAAAATCTTTGTGATATAATTCTTGCCCGTCAACATCATAAATGTTGAAATTTACCAGAAGCTGAGCGATGAGGATATTATCTCTTGCCGTAAAATCAAGGTCCGAATCAAAAACATTGTAGGTTATCTCGAAAGTTGTATTCTCATTTTCAGATGGAAAACGGTTGCAGTCAAAATACACATTCAGTTCTGCGATGATAAAGATCGGAATGAACACAAGTATAAGCGCAAATAACAATTTATTTTTCATTGAAGTTCACCTTCATATTTTCTATAAAGTGTCCATTATTCTGCAAATATCTGTAAAGATTTTTATGCGGATAAATCCTATAACGTTGGGATTCTATCTTGAGGGTGCCGAAAAGTTTTGTTCGGACATTGAACACAACCCGAAAATTTCCAGGGTGAGTAAGAATCTGTTCTTCCACGAAATGCTTCAAGTCCTTTTCCGAGTATTGAGCTTCATCTATTTCAAAGGAAATAATTCCTGATATATCTTTTTGCCAATCCTCTTCGAGTATGATCTGATTTGCAACAACAGAGAGCCGTTCCTGGTTCTCTCTTACTTTTGAAGATAGTTTTCCGATGACATAAATAATATCTTTTTCATTTATGAGATCACCGAATTTTGTATATTCATTAGAGAAAAGAACTACTTCGAATTTGTCGTGCAAATCTTCACAAGAGACGAAAGCCATGGTTCTTTTCTTTTTATCTTTGATCAATTTTATCTCGTCCACAATACCGATTATTCTAACCTCTTGATTGCGCAATTCGTCGCGTTTGCCGCTTTTTACAAGTTTTTTGTACTGTTTGGTGTTAAGATTAGTAAGGGTTTGAATATCCTTTTCGTAGGATGTGAGAGGATGTCCTGAAATGTAGAAACCTAATAGATCTTTTTCGAGATCAAGACGCCTGCCGAATTCCCATTCTTTTTTATCTGGAAGCAGAGGATATAAATCCTGATCATTTGCCTGCATGGATGCAAAGAGTGAAGATTGTCCTTTTTGGCGTTCACGCATTTTCTGTGAACCGAATTCCAGTGCGGTTTCCACGACAGTGTAGAGTTGGGCTCTGTTTCCATCAAGATCATCCAGAGCACCTGCACCGATAAGACTTTCCATCGCAGTTTTATTAAGCTGATTTGCATCGACTTTTTCGCATAATTCGAAAATATTCTTAAATGTGGGATGTTTTTTTCGTGTTTCAACGATCGTACGGATTGCATTTTCTCCCAGATTTTTGATCGCTTTCAAACCAAAAATTATCTTACCGTCTTTTACTGTGAAATTATAGTCACTGATGTTCACGTTTGGATGAAGCACTTCTATGTTCATTTTATGACATACTTCGATGAGACGGGCGATCTTTGCAGTATCATTTTCTACGGTCATCAAAGCTGCCATAAATTCTGCGGTGTAATGGGTTTTCAAATAAGCTGTTTGGTACGAAATTATACTGTAGGCAACACTGTGGGATTTATTGAAACCGTACCTGCCAAAGGTTTCAATACGCTCGAATATCTCGATAGCTTTTTCTCTGGATATGCCGTTTTTCACTGCACCTTCGATGAAAAGAGGGCGGTATTTATCCATTAGCGATTTGTCTTTTTTGCCCATTGCTTTTCGTAGGACATCGGCTTCGCTCAGAGTAAATCCGGCTAATTTGTGCACGATCTGGATAACCTGCTCCTGAAAGACGATCACACCATAAGTTGAGCGTAAAATATCTTCGAGCATTGGATCCAGATAATCGACCTCTTCCTCATTATTTTTTCTGCGGATATAGACTTCATGCATTCCGCTATCCAGTGTGCCGGGACGGTACAACGCATTACAAATGGCAAGGTCTTCGATGGAATTTGGCTTGATACGTTTGAGGATTCCTCTCATTCCTGAACTTTCAAACTGGAACACCCCATCGGTTTCTGCGGTATGAAAGAGTTTGTAGGTTTCGGTATCATGCAGGTTGATCTCGTTTATATTGAGTTCTATGTCATGATGTTTTTTGATGAGTTGCAGGGCTTTTTCTATGATAGTAAGGTTCTTCAATCCGAGACAATCAATTTTCAGCAAGCCCAGTTTTTCAAGACATTTCCCATCATACTGGGTTATAATTGTCTGATCTTTTGGATTTATTGCAAGTGGAATATGATTAGTGAGATTATCCGGTGCGATAACCACGCCTGCAGCATGCACCCCAGAATGTCTGGGCAATCCTTCGAGAGTCTTCGAATATTCCCAGAGTTCTTTATATCTATCTTTTGAGTTGATCAGCTCACGCAACTTTTCATTCTGCTCATAAGCTTGTTTAAGATATACGTCCGGTCCTCCGGGAATCAGCTTTGCAATTGCATCAACTTCATAAAGAGGGATACTCATTGCCCTACCGACATCACGGATAACCATTTTTGCACCAAGACTTCCAAGAGTACCGATCTGGCTGACGTTTTCCCGGCCATATTTCTTTACGATATATTCGAGCACTTTTGGACGGGTTTCATTAGAAAAATCAGTATCAATGTCCGGCATGCTGACTCGTGCAGGATTGAGGAAACGCTCAAAGAAAAGATTGTATCTGATGGGATCGACCTTTGTGATATCAATAAGATATGCCACTATACTTCCGGCACAGGAACCTCGTCCCGGACCTACCATGACCTCCATTTCCCTTGCTGATTTGATAATGTCCCACACGATCAGAAAATAACTGACAAATCCCATATCTTTTATTACTGCAAGCTCATGTTCAATGCGGTTTTTTATCTCGTCAGTGAACTCATCATATTTTTTCTCAACCCCTTCATACACCAGTTTTCTCAAAAATTCATAATCGTCCGAATATCCTTCAGGAAGAGAGAAATTCGGGAAAAGAAAGCCCTCATAATCAAGTTCGAGATTGCATTTATCTGCCACTTTCAAAGTGTTCTCTATTGCTTCCGGAATATCACTGAAAAGATGCTTCATTTCATTTGGACTACGGAAATAGATTTGATCTGTGGTGAACTTCATACGATTGGTGTCTTCAAGTGTTTTACCTGTTTGAATACAGAGCAACACATCCTGTGCCTTGGCATCGATTTTTTTTATGAAATGACAATCATTTGTCGCCACCAAAGGTGCGCCGGTTTCTTTGGATAGCTTCTTGAGTCCGTCGATCAGCTCCTCTTCTTTATCCAGTCCCAACCGCATGACTTCAAGGTAGAAATTATCCTTTCCGAAGATCTTCTGATACTCTTCAACAACTTTAACCGCTTTATCATATTTTTTTTGAAGAAGCATCTGAGATACTTCACCCTGCATACAGCCGCTGAGACCGATGAGCCCTTCAGAATATTTTGTGAGCAGGTTTTTATCAATTCGGGGTTTGTAGTAATGCCCTTTGATAAAGGCAATACTCGAAAGTTTCATGAGGTTATGATAACCTGTTTGATTTTTCGTAAGTAGTGTGATATGATGACGGGGATTTTGCTTATCCTTTTCAGATAATATGCTGCCGTTGATGATGTATCCTTCCATCCCGATAATGGGTTTGATATGGTGAGCTTTTGCTGTTTTATAAAAATCTATCGCACCATACATATTACCGTGATCTGTAATTGCGATTGCTGGCATTTGCCACTCGGAAGCCAGCCTCATAAGGTCGGAGATTCGGCTTGCACCGTCTAAAAGACTGTACTGAGTGTGGTTGTGAAGATGGACAAAGGACACATTTTCTCCTTAAAAATTTTGATTATTCACGCAGATAAAAAAATGGCAGTCAAATATTTTCGACTGCCGATGTAATTTTTATAGAATTCTGAAAAGACTCAGTTTGATTTTTCGTACACACTCACCTGACGGGTTCGTTTTCTTATAGTGCGAAAACCCGTGAATCGATAGGGCTCGAACTTAACAAAACCATCGATGAGCGCATATATTGTATAATCATTACCAAGACCGACATTTTTACCGGGATGGATCTTTGTGCCTCTTTGACGAACGATGATATTCCCTTTTCCGACAAATTGACCGGCATATTTCTTCACACCCAGATATTTGGGATTGCTGTCTCTTCCATTTTGTGTACTGCCAACACCTTTTTTATGTGCCATAATAAAAATCCTTTAATTTTTAATGATATCTTTAATTTTTATTTCAGTAAAATCCTGACGATGCCCTTGTTTACGGCTGTAGCTTTTACGTTTTTTTTTCTTGAAAACAATGATCTTTCTGGCTCTACCATGACCAAGAACTTCCGCAACTACTTTGGCACCTTTTACGGCTGGTTTGCCAATGTGCGTCTTTTTGTCATCATCGAGAAGCAAAAGGGAATCGATCTCGATCTCAGTTCCGATCTCTTTGTCTTCAAGATATGCCACATGAAGGACATCATCTTTTTGCACTTTGTGCTGCTGCCCTTTGAAATCTATTATTGCGTACATCTCTAACTCCTTTTAATTAGGAACTGCAAACTTCCAATGCACTTTTTGCGTGTCAAGTTTTATGAAGTTTTCTCGGATACTCTCAAAATTTTTATATGTATTAAAATATTATAAAATTATCTGCAATAAAACTTTAGTTATTTAAACCGGCGTTTTTTATATTTGGAGAAAAAAATTATTTTGTAATTTTTTAATAAGAAAAGAATATATTTCGTTACCCTACACAAAAGCAAAATTAAATTTCTCAATTTATTAAAAAAAAAATAATAAAATAAATACGAAATATATAAAACGTAACTTACTATTATAGCGACAGATAAATAAAATTTATAAAAAAATAAAATTTTTCTTGACAAACTATTTTTGAAGAAATCTATTTGACTCTATGAAGTGTAGTAACAATATTTCAATATTTTTTCTAAAGGTTGAAAGGTAGAAATTGAATGATAGATGAAGCAAAACATATCAAAGAATTAACATCACTAGGGCTTTCTGAAAACGAAGCGAAAACTTATATAACATTGTTAACTAAAAACAGTATGACTGTTGGTGAAATTGCAAAGATATCAGGTGTGCCAAGACCAAAACTTTATGAAATATTAACAAAACTAATCGAAAAAGGTCTTTGCAACGAAAAGATAGGGAAAGTAAAAAGATACCGTGTGGTGGCTCCAAATATTGTAGCAGGAAAATTGATCGGAGATTATCAAGCACAACTTGAACAGAAGAAAATAATTGCTCAAAATTTTTCTAATACTGTTAATTCTATTTATAAAAAAAATGTTAATAAAACAGATCCTTTGGACTATATTGAAGTACTTAAGGACGAAGGACAGATTATAAATAGATTTTTGACACTTCAAAAAAATGTAAAGAAAGAAATCCTTTGCTTCTCAAAAGAACCTTATGCTCTTCCACTTACTGATAATGTAAATGAAGAAATTGAAATTCTGAAAAAAAAGGTCAAAGCTAAAGCTGTCTATGAATATAAGGGTATTACATCTGAATCTGAAAAAGAAAAACTTATAGAGATAATATCTTGCTATATGTCTGCTGGTGAAGAAGCACGAGTAATCAAGGAATTGCCTATGAAGATGATTATCTTTGATGATAAAATTACAATGTTTGTTTTGAACGATCCTGTCTTCCTAAAACCCAGCATAACAGCGATAATTATAAATCATCCCAGCTCTGCAAAGACACTAAAATATGTGTTTGAAAATATATGGGAAAACTCAATGACTCTGGAAGAGTTTAAGATTAAGGGGGTGTAATAATTTAACTATGAAGAATATGAAAAGACAAATAGGCACTTTATGTATGTATTATGAATACTTGATATGTAAAAGTTATTTTATTACACCCCCTAAGGAAAAAATCTCGTAAAAAGAGAAGGAGCTGTTAGCTCTTGACTTTGGCAGTTGTACTAACAGCCCCACAGGAATGACATGAAAACAGGAATCGATCAAAAATGGCCTATTTCCATTATGCCATTGTGCATTAATGGAAAACCCGAATTCATGATGTCAAGAAAAAAGAAAGGAAGCTGAGAATTTTAATGTCAAAAATAGGAGTCCGCCCACTTTGGTTTGTAGGGCATAAGAAGTTAATGTCATTGATAGGCATCCATCCCGACCTGTCTCAAGAGATGTAGATGTATCGGGATAGAATAATTATATTAACCCCCAAAAAATTATAACTTATTAGGAGAAAAAATGTTGAATGAAATGTTAAAAACTGTGTTTGATCCTCCCGATGTATCGGGAGGGAAATCCCGAATACTTTCGGGTAAAAAGATGAAGAAGGCGATTGTAGGTGTTATATTGTGCTTACTCTATAGCACCTTTTTGCTTGCTCAGGTTGATACCGCCTGGGTAGAAAGATATAATGGACCGGGCAATAGCAGTGATGAAGCATATGCGATGGCAGTTGATGGTGCAGGCAATGTTTATGTAACGGGATATAGTCGGGATTCAGGAGGTGGTGGTATAAATGATGATGACTATGCGACAGTGAAGTATAATTCTCTGGGCGTAGAGCAATGGGTAGCAAGATATAATGGAACGTACGATGGTTGTGATAAAGCAAAAGCAATTACATTAGATGGTGCAGGCAATGTGTATGTGACAGGAGAGATTGGGGGTCCAGGCTATCCTCAGGACTATGCGACAGTGAAGTATGATTCTCTGGGTGTGGAGCAATGGGTAAGGATATATAATGGACCGGGCAATAGTTGGGATATACCAGAAGCAATTGCAGTAGATGATACAGGCAATGTGTATGTGACAGGATCGAGTCCGGGTTCAGGCACTTCTTCTGACTATGCGACAGTGAAGTATAATTCTCTGGGTGAAGAAAAATGGGTAGCAAGATATGATAATGTTGGGGAGGATTATGCACGTGCGATGACGGTTGATGGTGCAGGCAATGTCTATGTGACAGGAGAAACTCGGTATGGATCATATAGTATTGACTATGCGACAGTGAAGTATAATTCTGGGGGTGTGCAGCAATGGGTAAGAACATATGATGGACCAGTAAGCAATGCGATTGATAGAGCAGCAGCAATTGCAGTTGATGGTGCAGGTAATGTCTATGTGACAGGATGGAGTTATTCAGACACTGATTATGACTATGCGACAGTGAAGTATAATTCTCTGGGCGTAGAGCAATGGGTAGCAAGATATAATGGACCAGTCGATGGCGGTGATAATCCAAGAGCGATTGCAGTTGATGGTGCAGGTAATGTGTATGTGACAGGATCACAGACTGTTATAAAGTTCCCTTATTGGAGTTATTGTGACTATGCGACATTGAAGTATGATTCTCTGGGTGTGGAGCAATGGGTAAAAACATATAATGGACCAGTCGATCAGAATGATGTTGCAAGAGCGATTGCAGTTGATGGGAGTGGTAATGTGTATGTGACAGGAGAAAGTTATGGTTCAGGCACTTCTCGTGACTATGCGACAATAAAGTATAATTCTTCTGGAGCAGAGCAATGGGTAGAAACATATAATGGACCGGGCAATAGCGATGATATGGCAAGAGCGATTGCAGTTGATGGTGAGTATGTGTATGTGACAGGAGGGAGTTCTGGTTCAGGCACTGGTCTTGACTATGCTACAATCAAGTATGTTCCGGCTGGGATCATAGGTGATTTCAATTCTGATGGCTATGTAGATGCTACAGACTTGCAGATGTTTGGGGACCACTGGCTCTTTGTTGATACAGACACTGGTTGGGATGCTCTTTATGACCTGGTGCTGGATGGGATTATAGATGCTGCTGACTTGCAGGTTTTGGGAGACCACTGGAATGAGGGCACACCTCCAAAATCTGATTCAGGTAAATCTGGAAAAGGTCCCAATGAATTTGCCGGCATAGTATTTGACCTGGATGCCATAACTTACGGTAATCAGAATCTGACCAGTATACCCTCACAACCCGCAGGAACTAACATACGAGTAGATGTGTATTGTACTGGAGTTCACAATTTAGACACCTATCAGTTTGAGGTTATCTATGACCCGACTGAACTTGCTTATGTAGTTGCTTCTGCTTCAAATATGGTTACTCTTGAACCGAACATACTTACTACTAATGGTGGTGAGGCGATAGGCTGGATGATTAATAGTTCTACACCGGGAGTTTTAAGCCTTGCCTATACCTTAACAGGCACAGATCCCGCTCAAGCACCAGAAGGAGAAGGACTAATTGCAGACATTGTTTTTCTGTCTCTTGTTGACACTTATGGAACTTTGAGCTTTGGAGATGTTTACTACTACGATACCTATGGTGTAGTGGACCTCATTACAGATACTGGAACTGCTACATTGCCTGTAGAACTATCTTCTTTCACGGCTGCTTATAATACTGTATCAGGTTTTGTTTCTCTTTACTGGGCAACTGCAAGTGAAACGGATGTGAATGGATTCAATATCTATCGTAATACAGAAGATTCTTTTGGTGAAGCTGTTCAAATCAACATCGATTTAATAGAAGGATCCGGAACTACAACTGAGACTACTGAATACGGTTTTACAGATGAAACAGCAGATCCATATTATACCACATATTACTATTGGCTTGAAGTAATAAACTTTGGCGGCAACAATGACAAGTTTGGTCCATATAAGTATATCCCAATAGATGTTAATAATAATGGTGAATTGGATATTATTACTTCTATCCTAAGCCCTTGTTATCCCAATCCTGCAAGAATAGGAAATGAGATAAAATTTAGTTTCCGAGTAGGTGGCTTAGAAGGAACCGCTCGTAATGTTGAACTCAAGGTTTATAATATCCTTGGGAAATTGGTTGCAGAAGTTGTAAATGGAGAACGGCTTGTTAATGACTATACAGAGACCTGGAGACCTGATAATCTTTCTAACGGTGTATATTTCTATCAACTCAAGACTGATAACTACAGTGAAGTGAAGAAGATGTTAATCCAATAATGTTGTAAACAAGGTGGGAGGTATAGAATATCATTCTTTACCTCCTGCCTTACCCTATCAGAGGATTTGTTTCAAGATGCAAAAGATTAACGGTTTATTATTTGACATTCCTTATAGTGCATTCTCCTCAACAAGGTGAAGGTTAGGATGAGGTTTCAAACTTTGTTAAAATTCAATTTGCGTCATTTCGCAATTGACTTATCACTAGAAAGAATTTTTTTAAATGAATTTAATAAAGAAACACACCCCGATTTTCCTTCGGAAAATCACCCCTCTTTTTAGAGGGGAATTCTGTAAATCTCCTCTTGTTCCTCCCGACAAATGTCATTCCCACGAAAGTGGGAATCCAGTAGAGATAAGGGATTGTGGATTCCCAATTCCCGACATATCGGGAAAAAAGTAAAGAAATGAATATAAAAATGAAGAAAGGAAATAAAATGTTAAAATCTATGATTAATCCCGATCTATCGGGGAAAACGAGACCATTTAAAATAATATTTTTATTATTAGGAATAAGTTTATTCATAAGTTCCATAGTTTTTGCCGGTCCCAATGAGAATGCTGGTATAGTATTTGACTTGGATGCCATAACTTACGGTAATCAGAATCTGACCAATATACCCTCACAACCCGCAGGAACTTACATACGGTTAGATGTATATTGCACTGGGGTTCAAAACTTAGATACCTACGAGTTTGAGGTTATCTATGACCCGACAGAGCTTGCTTATGTAGCGGCTTCTGCTGCAAATCTCATTACTTTTGAACCGAACATACTTACTACTAATGGTGGCACTGCAATTGGCTGGATGATTAATAGTTCTACCCCAGGTGTCTTAAGTATTGCTTATACCTTAGCCTATACAGATACTCTTGAGGCACCAGAAGGAGAGGGACTAATTGCAGACATTGTATTTCAGGCTCTGGTCGCAACTCATGGTACTCTTTCCTTTGGAGATGTGCACTTCTATGATTCCTTTGGGGTGATGGACATTATTACAGATAAAGGAATAGCTATACTATATGAGTTTGGTAATATTGATGGTACAGTAACAGATGCTAATAATGGTGAACCTATTGAGGATGCTCTGATAACCGCTACAAGTCAGGGTAAATTTGAATATACCGGTTTCACCAATGCTGACGGCTATTACATAATTGATAGTCTGATAGCAGTGATAGCAGGTAATTATACAGTTATCTGTGATGCTGCTGATCAAGGTTATAATATAGCTTATGCATATAATGTAGAGATTATTGTCGATGACACCACTAATGTTGATTTTGCATTAACCTCACCTATAATGGTGGTTGACCCATTAGAAATCTTCCCGATTGTAGAAAATATAGGCGACTCAACTATTACTGATATTACCCTTAGCAACATTGGAACAGGACCGTTAGATTGGCATGGAACTATTGTAGCGCCAGAGCAATTAAGAGAACCACTTAAGATTGAGTTTCCAACTCCACCCGCAGTAATTGCACCTGACCATGCTGAACCTTCCTTAGGTCTTGCTCCTGAAATTATTCACACCAATAATAATTCTGAACCAGTTGTAAATCTTACGAGAGGATCAACCGGTTGGGCTTATGATATTTCTCACGATTATTACTATTCCTTTGATACTGATACGCCTCAGACAGCAAACGTAATTGGTTACGCCAATTGGTATGCATTTGCCGGTGATTTTGATTCGGGTTCGGATGATGATGCTACATACTATATCATCAAGTATCCTAATAATATATTTGCGTGTGTTGACATAGAAACCGGTATTGCTACCGATATTGGTTCTATAATAGGTTCTGATGGTTATACTTGGACAGGTATATCTTGTGATAAATCAACCGGTATTATGTATGCTGTTGAATCTGATATTAATAACACCAATTTATGGACGATTGATTTAGCAACAGGAGCACCTACACTTATTGGTGCAACTGGAATTCCATGTGTTATTGATATTGCCGTAGATGGTGAAGGTATTCTCTGGGGTCAGGATATTATTTACGATAACATGTATACTATTGACCCAACTACTGCTGTTGGAACTTTGGTTGGACCAACAGACTTTAGTGCAAACTATGCTCAAGGAATGTCCTGGGATCCTGAAACTGATCAGGTTTACCTTACTGCTTACAGCACCTTAGGTGAATTCCGTGTTCTTGATAGAGAGACAGGTTATTGCGCCTATGTTGGTCCCTTACCTGGTAATGATGAAGTATGTGCCTTAGGTTTCATAGGTGGTGATATGCCTCCATGGATAAAAGTTGAACCAATTTCTGGAACAATTGAACCAGGCGGTGACGAGATAGTTCAGGCTACAGTTTACTGGTTAGATGAGTTCTTCCCGGGACAGCTAGAATATGCAGATATTGTCTTTTCACCTGCTCCAGATTGTGGCGAACAAACTGTTAATGTCACGGCTACTTTTGGTCCTCCACCAGAATATGGTGCACTGCAAGGAACTGTAACTGATGGATATGGTGAACCACTAGAAGGTGCCACTATTACAGCTCTTGGAGATTTGCCTCCTTCAGGGCCCTACTGCGTTACAACCAATGATAGTGGATATTATGAAATTGACCCAATCATTGGTCAATTCTATAACTTCACTTGTGAAGCAGAAGGTTTCATTACATTTACCGATACATTTACTGTTCTTCCAGGTGAAACCTATGTAGAAGATGTTATTATGTGTAATCCTGAAATAAGAGTAGAGCCCGATTCTCATGAAGTAACACTTGCACCTGAAACCCAGACAACACGACTCATTACTGTATATAACGATGGTAATGCCCCATTAAGTTGGACTGCTGATATACAATTTCCAGACAGGCAAGTAATTAATATTCCACCTGCAACAACTGATTTTCCAAGGTCTGAAGACAAACTCTCATTATCTCTTGCACCTCAAAATGGAGAACCAATTAATAGTTCTACTACACCAATGATAAATCCATTAAGGGGTACAACAGCTTATGCATTTAATGTGTCTCCAGGCTCTGACCTCGTAACTTTCGATACCGACGCTCCAGAAACTTGGCTTACAACAATTCCTATGACTTACTCCCCCTTTGCTGCTGACTTTGATATAAATGGTAATTTCTACGCTGTAGATTATGACACTGAGAATCTTTATGCAGTTGATATTGAAACAGGTGTATTTACATTCATTGGTCCTACACAGAAATTTTTAGATTTAGCTTGTGATAAAACCGATGGAACAATGTATGCCTCTTATTACGAATCCGGAAATTCATATCTATACACAATTGATTTGACTACAGGTTCAGCCACACTAATTGGATTGATAAATGCTGGTGGTATAATCTCTATGGCTTGTGATGGTGAAGGTAATCTGTGGGGTTTTGATATTATAGATGACGCTTTATATGCAATTGATAAAGACGATGGACATGGAACTTATGTTGGATCAGTTGGTTTTGATGGTAGCTATGCTCAATCTATGGCATGGGACCCTGAAAGCGATATTGTTTATATGGCGGCTTATAATAATACTGTGGGAGCTGGTCAACTTCGAATTGTAGATACTTCTACCGGTGCCACAGCATTAGTTGGTACTTTTAACGGCGGTGCAGAAGTCGCAGGTTTAGGATTCCAGGGTGGTATATGGCTAAATATTGACCCAACTTCCGGTTATGTCCTTCCAGGTGAATATGAAGAGGTAACTGCAACATTTGACGCTACACACCAAACAGTCGGAACCGTATTGACTGCTAATATTCACTTTATTCCTAATGTTGGAAATGAGGATACTGTATTTGTAGAACTAATTGTAGGTAGTCCTATAACCGGTACTCTTGATGGATATGTAAAGAAGGCGAGTGACCTAACACTTATTGAAGGAGCAGTAGTAACAGCAACTTCTGTGGGAGATGTAGAATATCAGGATACTACTAATTCAGATGGTTACTATATCATTCCGGAGATATGGGAAGACACATATAATGTCAGCTGTTTTGCTGCAGGCTACAATATAGCGACACAAACAGCAGTGATAGTAGGAGATGAAACAACCACGGTAAACTTCAGTCTTACTCAACCTACCATGGATATTACACCGACCAGTATTTCTGAAACTGTGTCTCCTTCCACTCCTATAGAAGCAGACATTCACATAGTTAATAATGGCGATGGAGAACTGGTATGGGATGCGAGCATAGAGCTTAACAGAGGTGTAGAAACCGATTACAGTAATTGCACAACAGGCATATTAGAGGCAAAGAATGGCCAAGCTAATGGTGGTAATGGAAGTAATGGATTTGTTGCAGAAGAAAACTTAAAGGATGATGTCACACTTCATTATGATGGACCAAATGATGACGGTATTGGATTAAATTCTGGTGGAACCTTTATGGTTGCTGCTCGATTCACACCTACAGAGCTTGGAGATTACTATGGTGATTATCAGCTCTCTAATGTAGAAATATTCATCTATGATATGCCAACCAGTGCTACTCTTAAAGTCTGGGAAGGCGGTAGTATGGGAGATCCTGGCACTGAGATATACAGTGAGGATATTACTGGTCAGATTTCTCAGGAAAGCTGGGCAACAATTATTCTCTCTGCTCCAATTGACCTGGTATCCGGTAATGAATATTGGGTTGGTTATGAAGTTACTCATAATGCTGGTTTATATCCTGCTGGTTGTGACGCAGGTCCAGCTGTAGATGAAAAAGGTGATTGGATATATCTTGCTTCAGGTCCATGGGATGAATTGCAAAATATCGCACCAACCTTGGATTATAACTGGAATATCCGTGCTGTCTTAAGTCTAGGAATTACTCCATGGATTACATTAACACATAATTCAGGTATAGTTGCTGCTGGCGGAGACTCCACGGTCACAGTTTACTTCAACACCATAGATCATACAATAGGTGAGATACTTCAGGCAACTATTGATTTTGTATCTACTCCTGATGTGGGGACGGATACGGTACATGTAACCGTTACGGTTGAAGGAGGAATCATTGGAGATTTCAACTCTGATGGCTATGTAGATGCTGCAGACTTTCTTCTCTTCGGAGACCATTGGCACTTTATTGACAGCGACCCTGGTTGGGATGCTATTTACAATCTGGATACTACCCCTGATCCGGTAACTGGGCTTCAGATCATCGATGCTGCTGACTTTCAGGTATTTGGTGACCACTGGCACGAAGGCACACCTCCAAAATCAATTACATGTGGCAAGTCGGGGAAAGGACCAAATGAAGATGCCGGTATAAGATTTGATCTGAATGCTACCACTTATGGCAACCAGAACCAAACCAGTATGGATCCTCCATCTATAGATGATTATATTCGTGTTGATGTTTATGCAATAAATGTTCACAATTTAGACACCTATGAATTTGAAGTTAACTATAACCCAAACCAGCTTGAATATATTACTACTACTTCTACCAATCCTATAACCTATGAAGAGAATATTCTTACTTCCAATGGTGGTGAGGCACTGGGTCCTTTAATAGATACTTCTACTCCAGGTGTTCTCAGTATTTCTATGACCTTAACTGGCACAGATACTACTGAAGCACCGGAAGGAGAGGGTCTTGTTGCAGATATTGTATTCCAGGTTTTAACTACAGAGCAGGATTCTTTGACCTTTGGAAATGTGTATTTCTACGATTCCTTTGGAGTTATGGATGTCATTACATATAAAGGAACTGCTTACTTGCCGGTAGATGACATTGGATTTGATACTATATTTAAAGAGAATAGACTTGAGAATTATCCTAATCCCTTTAGAGCACATACCACGATATCTTATGCAATCAAAGGAAGAAAGAAGACAGATGAGGTTGAGATCAGGATATATAATCTTCGTGGTCAGTTAATCGAATCTATCCAAGCGACAAACGGAACAGCATGCTTGAATACCGAACATTATTCGTCAGGCATCTATTTCTATAAAGTAAGCTGTGAAGATGAGCGTATAACCAGTAAGATGTTAATTATCAGGTAAAAATTAATAACAGGGTGGCAATATAAATTATTATTGTCACCCTTTAAAATCAAAAGGAGTCAACAATGAAAAAAGTAAACTACATAAGCGTTGCGTTAGTATTGGGAATACTATTTTTGTTTTGTTCCCATGTTATTGCAGGACCCAATGAGAATGCAGGCATAAGATTTGACTTGGATGCTATAACTTATGGCAACCAGAACCAGACCAGTATTGCTCCACCATCTGTAGGTGCTTTCATACGATTAGATGTTTATGCTATAAATGTTCACAATTTAGACACCTATGAATTTGAAGTTAACTATAACCCAAACCAGATTGAATATATTACTACTACTTCTACCAATCCTATAACCTATGAAGAGAATATTCTTACTTCCAATGGTGGTGAGGCACTGGGTCCTTTAATAGATACTTCTACTCCAGGTGTTCTCAGTATTTCTATGACCTTAACTGGCACAGATACTACTGAAGCACCGGAAGGAGAGGGTCTTGTTGCAGATATTGTATTCCAGGTTTTAAGCACCATTGGAGATTCTCTTACTTTTGGAGATGTTTACTTCTACGATTCTTTTGGAGTGATGGATATAATTACGGATACAAATACTGCTACATTCCTTCCTTACCCACCTGATAATGTTAACATTGAAATAGTTGCTGCTGGGGATAGTGTAAGAATTTCCTGGAACAATGAAAGTTATACCTATCATGTCTACAGCAGTGATGATCCTTATGCTGCTTTCCCGGATGAATGGAGTCCTCCGGTATCCACAGTAATTAATACGGGAGAAGTCATCCTTCCTGTTCCTGAAGATAATAAAAAATTCTACTGTGTAACTGCTAATAATGCTAAATGAAAGCTTACAAAATTTGCAATTAAGTCTCATTCTCGTGTTCATTGAGAATAGCAGAGTGGGATATTGCCAATCTTCCCACAAGTATTTATTTCTATTAACTCAAGGCTGAGAACTATAATGAAGTGAAGAAGATGTTGCTGATCATGAGGTTGTTTGGAATGGTACTGCGAACGGTAAGAAGCTTGCAAATGGTATCTATTTCTACAAATTAGAGACCGGTAATAAGACATTCTTGAAAAAGATGATCCTGATGAAATAGGCTTCGTCCCGATACGGTCATCCTTCCCTATGGTACAGGCATTTCACCCATGTTGAATAAAAAAAAGGATTCCACAGGGTAAACAGGATAAATCTTGATGAAATAATCTCTGGCATGTTTATAAGAAAGCCCTTTTTTTGGGGCTTTTTTTTTTATTAAATAATGGGATATATGTTTCCAATATGGACAGGTTGAAGAAAAATGGCAAATTTATGAGATATACAGTTTTAAGATATGAAAACCATAGGAAAAAATCCCCTAAACCTGGTAAAGATCGGTAATATCCTTCTTTGATTTTGAAGAAAATATTTTGTATTCTGTGATTCCCATTTCACCATCGAGACTGAATTTCCAGGTAAAAGGATACTCCGTTTTGATACTCGGCTTTTTTTCCAAAATGTATTCATAAACCCAGGGATGAATGTGTATTTCCAGTTCGTCCTTTGGGTGATATTTTGCTGCCCGATCCATCCATCGGAAGATATTATCGAGAATACTGATCCGTGACAGCACTCTTCCTGTACCCAGGCAACAAGGGCAGGGCTCATAGAAATTAGAAAGCATATTTGCCTTTGCACGTTTACGGGTCATTTCTACCATATTCAGCGGACTGGAGGAGAATATCTTATTCGGGCAGTAGTCTTTGCCCATCTCCTCGCGGAATGTTTGAAGCATTTTTAATCTGTTTCCCGGCTTGTACATGTCGATAAAATCGATAAATATCATACCGGTAAGATCCTGCAGGCGGATTTGACGGGCAATTTCTTTTGCGGCATCGATATTGGTTATTGTTACGGTGTGTTCAAGACTTTTATTGCCGACAAAACTACCTGTGTTAACATCAATAGAAACAAGTGCTTCGGTCTGCTGTATGACGATAAACCCGCCACTGTCCAGGTAGATACGGGAGCGGAATATTTTTGAGATTTCTTTTTCAATGCCATAGACATCAAATATGTTCGCATCCTCGTGATATAATCTAATTTTTTTTATAAAATCCGGAGCGATCGTTTTAAGTCGTTTAATAATTTTTGCCCGAACTTTCTTAGAATCAATGATGACCTTGTCGATATTTTTATGAATAAGATCCCGAATTATTGTTGTAGTGAGATCGTTATCATTATAAATACAGGTTGGATTTGGTGAGTTCTTGAATTGTTCTTGAATTTCGTGCCATGTTTTCTTAAGATTTCTATATTCCTTTTTAAATTCCTGCTCGGTATGATATTCTGCAAAAGTCCTTACAATGAGTCCGACATTCTTCTCTTTTAAATTTGAAAAAATATGTTTTAGGCGACGTCTTTCTTTGCTTGAACTTATCTTTCTGGAGATAGCAATATAATTTTTGTTGGGCATATAAACCATGAACCGTCCGGGTATTGATATCTCTCCGGTGAGTCGTGCGCCCTTTTTGGCAATGGGAGCTTTTTCTACCTCAACCATCACTTCCTGTCCGCTTTCGAGGAGTTCACCCATCTTATAAATATCGTTCTTGATCTCCCTCAAGTTGGAATCATCGATCTCTTCGAGGTCCATGAAATCAGGAACTGCATCGCGGAAATGCAGCAGAGCTGTACGTTCCAAGCCGATATCAATAAAGCTGGCGCCCATGCCTGGGACATTATCTTTTACAATTCCCTTGTAGATATTTCCAACGATCTCGTTCTGGTCTTCCCGGTGAATGAATAATTCGACAAGTTTGTTGTTTTCAAGAAGTGCCATTCGGTTCGCAAATGTACTGATGTTGACTACTAATTCGCTTTTCATGAAAAAAGCCTCCCAAAAAATAAAATTTTATAAATTAATACAGTTCGATTCTTTCTATATAAGAAGTTCCAATTTGCTCTTGTGAATAAAGAAAAGCCCTCTCAAGGAGTTCAAAAATGTTTAATCCTAATTTTTTAAAAATGTCGACTCCATTCGAAACCATCTTTACTTCCATAAAATACTCATTTAAAAATATTTCTCTATTTTTTCTTTCTGAATAAAAATATAAATCCTGAAAATTATATATCTTTTGCCAATCGATCGATTTATCATTTGAAGTAATTCGTATATGCTCTCCGGTTAAGCGCATTTTATAGGAAGATCCCATATACACAACTTCTTTGAGAAAGAAATCTTGTGGCAGATTCACGTCAAGTTTTTTTCTTATTTCTTTTTCATTAAGGATCTCCAGCATTGAAAAAGTAAAAATTTCCCTTCTTCCTGACAAACCAAGACTGAGTGGAGGTCCGAAAGATATCTTTGGGTGACGATTAAAACCCCCGGTGTGATATATTGGCAATGTACTCTTTCGAAGGATCGTGTAAATAAGTGCAGAAAGTTCTTTGTGGGAAATAAAACGCAACTTGTCGCCCTTCTCATAAATAACTTTATATACAAATCGAGGATCTTGATGTTTTACACTTAGCTGTGGCTTGTCCAAAATAAAATTTGAAATGGGCTTCTCTGTTGTATAAATTGGCGACATATTATCACATATTCCACACTTTGAACATACACCGTTCCTGCAATCTTCAGTTATAATTTGCTGCTTGGATTTGTTATACTCCTCGATTAAAAATTTTTTCTTAATTCCACAGTCAATATGATCCCACGGGAGGACAGAGTCAATCGGAATCTCTTTGTGATATATATGAAGGTTTATTCCGGTCTTTTCTGCGGCGCGTTCCCACAATGAAAAATCAAAGTGGGTATTCCAGCTATCAAATTGTGCGCCCTTTGTATACGCTTCATAAATGAGTTTTCCGACCTCTCTACCACCTCGTGCAATGACCGCTTCAAGCTGTGACTGCTCGATCGTGTGATATTTGATTGAGATCTTTTTGTGTTTTGAAAAATAATTCTTTATGAGTGATATTTTATAAATGAATTCTTCTTTCGAATTCTGCCTGCACCACTGAAAAGGCGTATGAGCTTTTGGCACAAACGGAGCTATACTGACATTGATCTTTGAAATTTTTTTCGGATTCACTGCGTACATCTTCTCAATGATTGTTATGATTTCCTCAATATCTTTTTCAGTTTCATCAGGAAGTCCAACCATGAAATAAAGTTTGATCGAACGGATGCCAAGATTAAGAGCTCGCGTCACAGAAGTGAGAATGTCTTCCTCACTGATATTTTTATTGATTCTATTTCTGAGCTGTTGGGATCCGGCTTCTGGAGCGAGTGTAATTGTTTTTCCAAGGATCTTTGCAAGCTGCGGTTGAAAGTTTTCTTCAAAAGTATCAATCCGCAAAGAGGGTAAAGAAATAGTAATATTCGATTGAGGAAGGGTTTGCATAAGCGAAGATAGGAGAGGTTGTATAGCTGAATAATCTGAGGTGGAAAGAGAATTCAAAGAGATCTCTTCCCAACCATTGAGTGCAATATCTTCATAAATTTGCTTTTCTAATAAAGTGCTGTCCCGCTCACGCACAGGACGGTATATCATTCCAGCCTGGCAAAAGCGGCACCCTCTTGCACATCCCCTCATTATCTCAAAAGCAGGTCTGCGATGTATAATGTCGATTATTGGCATCAGTTGTGGAAAATGCATTTTAGTTGGATTATTAAAATCTTTAAAAAATCTTTTTTTGATTGTTGGAGGAACATCATCTTTTTTAGGTGCAATATAAATTCCTGAATTGTCGCTTATTTGCGAATAAAATATAGGAACATAGATGCCCTGAATTTGTGAAAGCAGGTAAAGCTTTTCCTCTCTTGTTTTCGATTTGTTGTTTCTCAGAAGTTCTGCAATTTCTATTATAACATCTTCACCATCACCAATAACAAAGGCATCAATAAATAGTGAGAGAGGTTCAGGGTTGAATGCTCCGGGTCCACCGGCAATAATGATTGGATCAGATTCTGTTCTTTCTGTAGAAAATATTGGGATTTGTGCAAGATTGAGCATAAGAAGAATGTTTGTGCAGGATAGTTCATATTGTAGAGTGAAGCCGACCACATCGAATTCTTTCAGAGGAATTTTATCTTCTATAGAAAAGAGTGGAATGAATTTTTCCCTCATCAATTTGATAAGGTCAATATCTGGTGCATAGACTCTATCGGCGACAAGGTGATCGTGGGAATTTATGATAGAATAGAGGATCTTTAGACCAAGATGCGACATGCCGATTTCATAAAGATCGGGGAAGGCAAGGGCAATATTAAAATACTGTTCTGAAACCTGTTTCTTCTTTGTATTTAGCTCGTTGTTTGTATATCGCCCGGGTCTCGTAAGAAAATATAGGTGTTTTTCAATATCAACTGTACGCACATCATTCCTTAGCTACGTGACTACTTGTTTTTCACATAACTGGGGAATACATGCCAGGATACATCTTTCCCTTTCAGGATATATTTTTTATAAAAATCTTCTTTTTTATATGAATATATTTGAGTTTGCGTTTGTTCTAAATCACCAGAGCTGCTGAGTACATCTGCGCCATTTTGTTCTGCTATTACCGTGTTTTTGTCTTCAAAAAGGTTACGATGCAACACTCCCTTTTTCTGAAGATTCAAGCCAATAACAAACAACACCGCAACGATTATCACAAGTGCAGTGATCTTAAAAAAAACTTTTGGTATCAAAACTTTTTTCGCATTTTCTTTTTTTGTTGTAGCAAATCGGGTATTCTGTTTTCTCTCTTTCGGTGCATATTGCGTAGTATAGAGAGTCATAGTCTTATTGATATTAGCTCCGATGAAACGAGCATAGTTCAAAATGTGCATCCGCGCAAACCGAATGTCTATCAACTCATGCAGGGAATCATTCTCGATTGCCTTTAAAAAATGAAGCTTGATCATGGTTTTGGTATGCACGTCATCTAGACTAATATTCTTGAATATCCTGTGTGCCTGCAGGTATCCACCGAGAGATTCCCTTTTTGGAGCATCCATATTATTTGAAAATTTTATCGCCATTAAAAATCCTTTATTTCCAGATTAAAAACATTATTAACGAACCTGCTATATTACAGGCAATATCTTTATAACTAAAATGTTGTTTCTTAACTTTATCGTAAAAAATTTCTTTCAATATTCCATAAAAACCTGTAAGACTAAATGCACAAATCATGCTGGTTCCAGATTCTACGTGCGCAGCATTTTTCAAAGTCTCATATTGCCAGCAATAGATAAAAGCAGACGAAAGAAAATGGGAGTATGAATCATGAGCGAAAAGCGGCTCATTGAAAAGCTTCAAAGGTTCGGCATCCAATCGGAAGGAATAAGAACATATTGCAATAAGAACGAGCAAGATTATAAAAAATTTCATAAAAACAATGTAGTTATTCGGAATTTTCTGTCAAAATTTCATTCTTTTTTTATCCAGATCGGATTAGTTATACAGAAGGAATTTTGCTGTGAGAGAACTTCGACACGGAAATAATCCTGTCCTTTGTTCTCAATTGAGATAGCTTTGGAAAATGCAAAAACATCTTTGGGCTCATACTGAAATTCTATATCTTCAGTTTGTTTGTCATAATAACCGGCACAAAGAACTATTGAGCTGATCATTCCAAATTCCCGGGATGATACAACTTCGATATCGCACTTATAACTATTCTTCTCTTCGTTAGTTGATCCGATATCCTGACCATTTAGTGTGAAAGAGCCAAATATTCCATCAGACAGCACAATACGGTTTTTACGGAATTCCTGAAAGAAATTATCAGGAGTCAGGTTCTTACCATCTGCCTTTATATAGGTTTTGCATTGCCCGAAGACCTGATCGTGCGACGATCTGAGAGAAATAAAAGGAATATGTACCTCGCGTTTACAATTGAAATATCCATGAGCATCATTACCTGCAATCGCAATGATCTTGTAACCTTTCAGAAGAAGCTTGATCCATTTCCTTTTTGCATGTGCGATATGCTTTTTCTCCTTTTTGTTGATTATTTGAAGATAGGTTATGTGATTTTCTTTTACATCCTGCTTATGCCATGTTCCGCGATTAAGCAAAAGAGTATTTATAAGATTATTATTTTTCTCAAAGGTATGAGCTCCGATTTTCAGCGAATGTGCATTTACAATTTTACATGCTTCTCCAATTGAGTGTTTCGGCTTGTTCCGGAACCATTTTTCTGCACTGTCTCCATATCCCGGAATGAAGTTCTCATTATTGATGATCAAAAGGTGTACGTTCTTTTTCTCAGCATTTCCGCAAGAAAGTTCTTCTCCATAAAATACGGGATATTTTTCTGTCTGCTGTAGTTGCGAAACCTCTTTTTTTAGTTTTTCCCATTTTGGAAAATCGGGATCATTTCTCAGGTAATTGCCTTCAGTATCATCGAGGTCGTAGGAATGATCTGTGACGAAGAACCAGTCGATGTTCATTCTTCGAGCCAATTCAATCGCACCTTTGATGTCACCACCAAACTCAACCTGATCATCTGTATAATATGAATGATAATGTGCTTCGCCGGCAAACCAGTTCTCAATTTTTGGTGAAGGGGATGCACTCAAGTAAGTAAATAATTTTGTATGAAGTCCGGGCAGGTTGTCATTCTGAAAAACAAGCTGCTTCTTTTTGTTTGGTTTGTGTGCAGTAATGGAAATTTTTATCTCTACTTTCTGCTCAATTCCCAGAGAATCATTCTGTATGATGAATATTTTTGACGCAAACTTCGTATCAAAAAGTTTTTCGATCAGCACTTTTTCTTTATAGATGCATTTATTTTCTGCCTGTGAAATGATATGAATGTCCAAAAAATCAATTATGATCGGATAATTATGCGCATCCTTCACTGTCAGCATGATTGGAATTGAGGATTTCCTGGAAACGTCAATACGATAGGGAACATCGGCAATGATCTCCGGAAGTCTGCGGAAATAAAGCGGATAGAGCAAACCCCAATGATAGTGGAGTTCCGGATAAAGAAAGATCGGCAATAATTCAATCATAGTAAAAATAAAAGAATTGCAGCTCTCGGGCACACAATTCTTTTATCGGAGTAAATGTTCAAAAAGTTTAGGGCAACCAGCTTTTATCGATCACATCTTTGGTGCCTTCAACTGTCCAATAATCTTTTTCGAAGTTATATACAATCTTTGCGCCGGCTTTCCCGAATTTGGGTGTCGTAGTCGCGATCACTGTCGAGTCAGTCAACGCAAATTCAAAATAATGTTTGTCTTCGAGCTCGTCAGTGATGTTGAGCATGGTTATATCAAATGCGTAATAGCCCTGGTCTTCATTAAACTGTTCGTTTGCTTGCAGAATGACGTCAAAGGTTGGAAAAACTTCGAGATTCATTCGATCTTTATTACGTCTTTCTCCAATTGCAGGAAAAACCAGGATCACGATTATACCTACAATTAGTATAACCAACAAAACTTCTATCAATGTCGCCTTTTTTGCAGGATTTTGCTGTGCCATCGCACCTCCAATTTGTTATTAAAATTTAAAATCGATTTGAGCTTGTCAAAATATTTATGATTTTCGGTCTCAAAAGTATTATTCTTATCAATGATTTTCACAAATTAGTTGACACAAAATTCGGCTGGACGCATACATATTTTATCTTAATTTATATGAAATAGATCAAAAGATCATGAAAGCATTAATAATAATCCCTACGTATAATGAATCTGAGAATATTCCAAAACTTATTCCAAAAGTTCTTGGACAGGATGAGCGGTTAGAAGTTCTCGTCGTTGATGACAATTCACCGGACGGCACAGCCGGACTCGTCAAAGAGATAATGAAAACTAATCCGAAGGTGCATATTATCGAGCGAGAAGGCAAGATGGGACTCGGAAGCGCCTACATCGCCGGCTTCAAATATGCACTTGCAAATAATTTTGATTATATTTTTGAAATGGATGCTGACTTTTCCCACAATCCCGATGAAATCCCGAATCTTCTGGATGCGATTGAAAAGAATGATCTGGTAATCGGCTCACGTTATATCACCGGTGTAAATGTGATCAACTGGCCCTTCCGTCGTCTGCTCTTGAGTATCGGAGCTTCAAAATATATACGGCTTATTACAGGTATGCCGATCAAAGATCCGACAGGCGGATTCAAGTGTTTCAGGAAAGAAGTTCTCGAAGCGCTCGATTTTGATAATATTCTTTCTGACGGGTATTCCTTTCAGATCGAAGTAAATTATAAAGTCTGGGGAAAAGGTCTCCGTATTAAAGAGATTCCCATCGTATTTTACGAGCGCATTAATGGCACATCAAAGATGTCCAAAAAAATTGTGAGAGAGGCGATTATCAGGGTCTGGCAGTTACGCTTTTTCCCGAATTACTGGGAAAGACGCAGAAGGAAAAAGCAGTTAAAAAATACATAATTCTTCCCTTTCGCAACAAACTGTTATTATGAAATCTAAACTAAAAGTTGTAATAAATTACCTTTTCATCCTTATCGGAGCAGCCCTTATGGGTTTGTCCCTTGTGGTGTTCCTTTCTCCCAATAAGATCGCCGCCGGCGGCGTTAGCGGTCTTGCTGTAGTTATCAATCATCTTTTTAATATCCCTATCGGCCTGATAATGCTGGTCTTTAACATTCCACTTTTCCTGATAGCGCTAAAGGTTCTCGGTAAACGATTCGGCATCCGCACACTCTTCGGCATGATCAGTTTTTCATTATTTACGGATTTTTTTAATAATGTACTACACCTACCGGTAGTTACCGAAAATCCCCTTCTTGCCAGTCTTTATGGCGGATTGTTGCTTGGTGTTGGACTGGGTATTGTATTTAAAGTAAATGGTTCTACCGGCGGCTCAGATATTGTCGCTCAAATATTCAGCCAGAAAAGGATCATGACTGCCGGCAATACATTCATCTTGATAGATTTTCTGGTCATCAGCTTTGCGGGAGTGTGTTTTCGGGGAGTGGAATATGCGCTCTGGGGATTCATTGCGTTGTATATTTCCAGCAAAGTTATAGATGTCATCATAGCTGGACTGGGTTATGCAAAAGCTTCTTTGATAATATCCGACAAATCGGAAGAAATCAAGGATCTCATCTTTGAGAAAATGAACAGAGGAGTGACATTTCTAAAAAGCGAAGGAGCATATTCCCACATAAAAAGAGATGTAATTCTGTGCATTGTTTCTCGAAGAGAAGTCGCAAAACTAAGCGAAATCGTGAAATCAACCGACCCCGATGCATTTGTGATCATTCAGGAAGTTCATCAGGTCCTCGGTAAGGGATTTAAACCCCGTGAAAATATTGTATAATTGAGGAGAAAAGTAATGTCAACCACGAAATGCGCGAAAAATACGAAAATAATAAAATGAATTCTTATAGAATAGAATTCATAATTTGGATAACCCCCGTAGGATAAGTATTCCAACAGGGTAAACCGGAACCAAAATTGAATTCACCATCCGACTTCATTTCATTACGCCGAGACAAGCAGAGAACACAGAGAAAAATCGGATATTATCTTAAAGCCCCTGGCTTAAAATTGAGATTAGAAGTAAATTTTTCTTCTTATCTCATAGTAGAAATTGAAAGAATAGTATTATGAAAAAAAAGGAATCAACGAGATGATGTTTTGCGGATTATTTTTCTTATATTTCATTTTCGCGATTTTCGAGTTTTTCGCCTGCAACGGCGTCTTGTCTGGGCGTAGCGTAGCGAAGACTGAAGCGAAGCGAAGACATGTGGTTAAAAATATTTATATGCAGGAGATTTTATGGCAAAATTAGGTGTGAATATCGATCATATCGCAACAATACGGCAGGCACGAAAAACCTTTGAGCCCGACCCGGTGGAAGCTGCTTTTATCGCAGAAAAACATGGCGCTAATCAGATAACTATTCATCTGCGCGAAGACAGACGCCACATGCAGGATAGGGATCTGCGGATTCTCAGAGAAACAGTGCAAACAAAGCTGAACCTCGAAATGGCGCCCACAGAAGAGATGGTCGCGATCGCAAAAGCTGTGCATCCCGACACTGTTACATTGGTTCCGGAAAAGCGCGAAGAAGTCACCACAGAAGGTGGCTTGAATCTCGAACTGAAAGGTCTCGATGAAAAAATACAGGAACTCAAAAAAGCAGAAATATTCGTGAGCGTCTTTATTGACCCAGACAACGAAGTGGTGAAAATGGCGCACAAATTGGGCGCTGACGCAGTCGAACTCCATACCGGTTATTTTGCGAATGCAAAAACCGATGAGGATATCGACAAAGAAGTGGAGCGCATCAAAGAAGCTGTCCATGTTGGAAAAAAACTTGGACTTTATACGGTTGCCGGGCACGGAATCACCTATTTCAATGCTCATTATCTCGCAAATATTAAGGATATTGAAGAATATAATATCGGACATTCAATCATATCCCGCGCCGTGATGGTCGGGCTGGGAAGAGCAGTTCAAGAGATGAAGGCGCTCGTTTCCTGAATGATATGTACGCCTATCTTGCGATAATTTCTATTCTCTCATTCTTGCTTATTCCTTTTTTCGTCTTTAAATATATTAAAAATCCCTATGAGTGGAGGCAGCGACTCGGATTTATAAATATTCCCAGGCACAGTAAAAAGACTATCTTGTTCCATGCTGCTTCAGTCGGGGAGATCAATGCGCTCATTCCCCTTATTGAGAAATTCATTGAATCAAACAAAAATAGTTTTTTCGTTGTTATTTCCACCATGACCACAACCGGTCATGAGAGAGCAAAGGAGCTGGCTGCAAAGTATCCTGAAAATATATTCCCGATCCTGATTCCGCTGGATATTCCTTTCGCAGTAAAAAAAGCAATAAGAAAAATATTACCCGATGTTCTTGTTATTTCAGAAACGGAAATTTGGCCTGTTTTGATTCATTATGCTCACAAGCATTCCACGAAAATCCTCATTGTAAACGGCAGGATATCCCATAAAACGGTAACAAGCTACAAGAGATTTTGGTTTATTTTTAAAAATACTCTGAAAAATATTGATGCATTCGGTGTTCAAACCAATGAAGATAAGCGAAAATTTGCAGAATTAACAGATAAACCAATAGATGTAACCAGCAACCTGAAATTTGCGCTCCACCTACCCGATTATGATATAGAAGCGATCAAAAGTAAATGGTATCTCACCTCACCTTTCATAATAACTTTTGGCAGCTCTCGTCAGGGCGAAGAACTCCTTGTTGCAGAGCTGTATCATTTTCTTAAAAACAAGAAAATCGATTTCCAGATTATTCTTGCTCCCAGACATTTACAACGGCTCGACGAGATCGAAAAACTTCTCTCTCAGAATAAAGTTAAATTCCAAAAACTGTCTGAAGTATTTTCCCCAGCACCTCTTCTTCTTATTGACACAATGGGGGAGCTAACAAAGGGCTATGCGGTTTCTGATGTTGTTTTGGTTGGAGGAAGCTTTTATGATTTTTCCGGTCACAATCCACTCGAACCTGCGTATTTTTCCAAGCCGATCATTATGGGACCCTATTATTCGAGCTGTAAGGATTCTGTTGCTGCACTGAGTTCTGCGGGAGCTATTCAAATAGTGGACAGGGAGCATTTACCAGGTGCAATTCTTGATTTGTATGAAAATCCTCAAAAAATAATTGAAATGGGAATGAAAGCAAAGAAGGTTATGGAGCAGAACGGGGATGCTCTTGAAAAAAACTTGCAAATGATCCAGCGTTTTCTTTAATTCATGAGTGAGGTGAACATGAAAGAAGCAATGTTTTATAAAAAGCTTAATAACGGCTCGGTTCAGTGCCGGCTCTGTCCTCAGATGTGTGAGATCGAGGATGGGAAAAGGGGAATGTGCTTTGGCAGAAAGAATGAAAAGGGCATACTCTATGCAGAAAATTACGGTGAAACGATCTCCGTAGCAATCGATCCTATCGAGAAAAAACCTCTCTATCATTTCTACCCGGGAAAGGAAATTCTCTCAATCGGACCAAATGGTTGTAATCTCACCTGCGATTTTTGTCAGAATTATACAATCTCGCAGCAGAAAGCCCCGACAAGTGCTCTTAGTATGGGAGATCTGATCACATTATGCAAAAAATATAACTCGATCGGCGTTGCCTATACCTATACGGAACCACTCATCTGGTACGAATATATTCTGGATACCGCAAAGATATTACGCTCTCATGATCTCAAAGTTGTGCTGGTGACGAATGGTTTCATAAATCCCGAACCTTTGAAACAATTACTTCCATACGTCGATGCGATGAATGTTGATCTCAAGGCATTCAATAATGATTTTTACATAACCTATTGTTCAGGACGATTAGAACCGGTGAAGAATACCATCAAAATCGCTGCGAAACACACGCATGTAGAAGTCACGAACCTGATCATCACAGATTTGAATGATTCAAGAAAGGAAATTGAAGAGCTGGTTGCCTTCATAGCCGATGTTAATAAAGATATTCCTCTGCATTTCTCACGATATTTTCCTGTATATAAAATGAGGAAACCTCCCACAAAGGTGGAAACTCTGGAAATGGCGTATGAGATCGGGAAAAAGAAGCTTTCCTATGTTTATGTTGGAAATATAAATTTACCGAATACTCATGACACACACTGCCCAAATTGTAATGAGTTGCTGATAAAACGCTCAGGATTTTACACTTCAATCTCACATATTACTGAGCAAAATTCCTGCGAAAAATGCGGACATAAGATCAAAGGAGTCCACCTTTTTGAATAGATGCGAAATACTATCACATTTCACTCTTGCTGACGGAATACTGATCGTCTTTGTGATCGTTGCAATTATCGTCTCGTCTATCTTTGTTTATAAAAATGGTGCAGAAAGCGAATATGCAATTATTGAATACAATGGACAAACTGAGAATATTTCATTGAATAAAGATCAAATGATTTCATTGGAAAACGGTATGATGATCGAAGTAAAAGACCGCAGGATCCGTGTGAAAGATTCCGACTGCCCTCAAAAAATATGCGTAAAGCATGGTTGGATCCGCTACGGCAATGACGTGATCGTGTGCCTGCCGAACAAAACGATCATTTACCTCAAAAAAAAATCCGATCTCGACTACATAACAAGATAACGCATGAAAACATCAACCGAAAAGATACTCATCCTTGCTGCATATTCGATCATGGCTGTGCTGCTCTTCGTTGTTGAAAGTATTATTCCAAAACCTCTGCCTTTTATGCGGATCGGGCTGGCGAATGTGTTCATCTTGCTTATTCTTGTACATATCGATTTTACTTCTGCACTAGTTGTAACCCTGACAAAGGTTATTATAGGAAATCTTTTTTCAGGACTGCTCTTTACTCCGCTTGTTCTTTTCTCTCTGGTAAGCAGCATCGTTTCTCTCGCTGTCATGTGGGCTCTTTATAAAAGCAGAATTTCTTTCAGTCTGATTGGAGTGAGCATTGCAGGTGCTCTTTCACATCTGCTCACCCAGCTTGTGCTTGGTTATTTTCTTTTCATTCATTCTTCGAGAATTTTTGCTCTATTTCCGATTATTCTGCTTATTGGTTTAATAAGCGGCCTGATCACAGGCATCTTAGTTATAATTCTATATAAGAATATTCGATTTAATATCATATAAACAGAAATATACAAAAATTAGCAAAAACAAATATTCAAAAAATAGTTAAATCTTATAGAGGATTTTCAGCACAAACCCGCTGTTTGATCTCATCTTCAAAATTCAACAACAATCCCCTTCTCATTATCCAAATCCTTACATAATGCAGAACTAATAATCTATAAATCTCAAAAGGCAACATTTGAAATTGCGGTATGGTAATTACCTATTTCATGAGCAAGCATTTTTTTGTTAAAATAATTTTCCCGTTTATTTTTAAATAAAAGAGATATATTCCCGAATTCACTGATTGATCGTTATCATTTGTACGGTTCCAGATGAAAGAGTAATTACCTGCCTTCAGCTCTTTATGAATAATAGTTTTTATTTTTTGACCGGAAATATCATAAATATCCAGTTCCACTTCACCGGAATTTGAAATATAAAATGTTATATTTATTTTAGAAGTAAAAGGATTTGGATACTCGGGATAAAGAGTCCACATTGGAAATAATTTTTTCCTTTTATTTTCTGCAATATCAACTGATAAGTCCTTATACAACTTTATATCCCCATGCAACTCCTGTGTTAATACTGATTTATCTTCATTTGAGAAAACCACAAACCATGCATCTGGAGCTGGTAGAATAAAATTAATGGAATCACCAGAACTGTTATGATGGATTTCAAATGCTTCGAAATTGTTATTCATAATGTATCTTTGATAATTTTCCTCATCACAAATAAAGAAATCAATATGGCCTGGCGAGTTTGATTTTGAGAACCGGTTATTATCATCTAAATTTTCACCATATAAAATTTCATGCAGAACTCCATATTCAACAACGATACGGTATTCCTCAGGATGCAATGGATAAAATTTTTATTCCATTTTATACAACCAAAAAAGAGGGTTCAGGAATTGGTCTGAGTTTATCCAGGCAGATTATGGGATTGCATGGAGGCACCATCACTGTAAATTCCGAGCCGAATGTAAAAACAGAATTTACACTGAGGTTTTAGGGATCAATGTAACTCAACATTCCGATGTTGAGTACGCAAGATTGGAATCTTGCGCTACTTTTATCGTAAATTGACTTTTTCTCGTTCCTAAGTTGCACTTGGGAACGAAAGGTTTTTATTCCACTTAACCCGACTCATCTTTGCACGCTGAGTCGTGTTCGGGAGGGCAATACTGCCATCACGGAGTGGTCCATGACGGTTCAGAATATAGTTTATTTAGATTGTTTATTATTCATTAAGAATTCTATGAAATCAGGATTATTTTCCCAAACTATCGACGTGCGCTTATAATAATCATAAGCTTCTTCGATGCTACCAGGACTTGCATATCCTAGTTCATATTCTATGCTTTTTGGTTCTATGTGTTTATCACTTAAAATTTCTTCAACTAATAAAGGATAGTGTATATAAAATTCATGTAATCTTTTTATCGCTGATTTGATTTTATTAGTTTTGAAATCAGCATATATTAATCCCAAAGCTCCATCTAATCCATAATCTTCCTGTTTTTCACAATATGAGTAAAAATATTTAAAATCTTCTTGTTTTATATAAATTGATGCTAATAAATATCTAATACCCTGATTGTCATTAGGATTAGCTCTTAAGATAAATTTGTATCACATCTGTCCTAAATAATATTTGAAAAAGGTGACTCCCCAATTTATAGGTGAAATATTAGCACCTCAGAAAAAAATAAATGAAAGGAGTCACAGTTTCATGAGACGTACAACGAGTATTT
>Ga0268281_1000302_pt1 | contig 38239 bp, 39 predicted proteins | sample saktaG_10_FD_190134 | JGI IMG/M metagenome (GOLD analysis project Ga0268281, IMG submission 190134) | Saline water microbial communities from Sakinaw Lake, British Columbia, Canada - sak_2011_5_24_50m | ecosystem: Environmental > Aquatic > Non-marine Saline and Alkaline > Saline ...
CGATAAGTTGTACGGGTTCGCCGTCCGCTGTCTCAAGAACTGATTCGACTATTTGATTATTTGACTATTAGTAATGCGAATTCCGCGAAGCCAGCATTCCTAATTTGCGAAATTAGTGTTTCTAATTAGCGTAATTAGCGTTATATGGCCACATACAATCATTTACCGGTATATAAAGCGAGTTATGACCTTTTGGTGGAATTATTTCGTTTTACCAAAGATTTCAGTCGGGAATACAAATACACTCTTGGGGAAAGCATTAAAAAAGAAACAGTGGAAATGATTACAAACATTTATCGGGCCAACAGCGTTTATTCCAAAGAAAAAATCATCCAGTCGGCCAGAGAAAATGTGGAAGTGATTCGTTTGTTTTTGAGATTGCTAAAAGACCTTGAGCAAGTAGGTCTTGAAAAATTTGTCTTTCTTAATGAAAAAATTGAGTCGGTTTCCAAACAACTTAGCGCTTGGCAAAAATCAGTTAGATAATGAAAAAAAAGTTTTTTAGAACTGGCCGGAGTTGCCTTTTGTTATTTATCCCGTTAGGTGTTTACTATCTAATCGGGGCGGCAAAGGCAAGTGAGCCATTATCAGTTCAATAATCTTCTCGCCCCGAGGCGAGGTATCCAACTTTTGCTTTTCGTTCAAGAAAGGTAAAAGGAATAAAATGATTATTTTTAACAGACGGGCATTGCCTGCTGGTTACCGCAATACCGATGGCAGTTACAACAATCTGGGCAACAACACGAACATTTGGTCTTCTTTAGAGAGCGATGTTAATGCTTGGAAACGCAACCTGAACTACACTCATACGGATGTCAACCGGAATACCAACGATAAGTTGTACGGGTTCTCCGTCCGCTGTCTTAAGCACTGGTTTAACTTAAAAGTTAAATATGGATTCTAAAAAACTTTTATACGATTTGTTTCAAGCGTATTACGACGCTCGGAGAAACAAACGTTGCACAATTAACGCTTTGGCTTTTGAAATTGATTACGAGAGAAAACTTTTTGAGCTTTACGAAGAAATCAAAAGCGAAAAATACAAAATCAGCCCCAGTATTTGTTTTATATCATTTAAGCCGGTTCAGAGGGAAATTTTTGCCGCTGATTTTAGGGACAGAATTATTCATCATCTCATTTACAATTATATCAGTCCGTTTTTTGAACGTTTGTTCATCAGCGACAGTTACAGCTGTCGGAAAGAGAAAGGGACATCGCTTGGCATTAAACGTTTAGACCACTTTATTCGTTCCTGTTCCCGCAATTACAAGCAGGATTGCTATGTTCTTAAATTGGATATTAAGGGATATTTTATGGGGATAGACCATTCTATTTTATATCAAAAAATTGAAAAGACGCTGGACCGTTTTAAGGAGAAGGCTAATTTCGACATTGATTTTATATCGCGTCTTATTCGCCAAGTAATATTCCACGACCCGACAAAAGATTGTCGCTTCAGGGGGACGAAAGAGGATTGGAAGGGTCTACCCAAATCCAAGAGTTTATTTTGCGCTGGGGAAAACAAGGGACTGCCTATTGGCAATTTAACCTCGCAATTATTCGGCAATGTTTATTTAAATGATTTTGACCATTTCATCAAATACAAACTTGGCTGTAAATATTACGGACGGTATGTGGATGATTTTGTGATTATTCATCAGAACAAGGAATATCTCAAATCTATTATTCCTGTTTTGAGAGAATATTTACAAAACGAGATTTCTTTGGAACTTCATTCTAAAAAGATATATCTTCAACATTTTTCCAAGGGAGTGAGTTTTCTTGGGGCGGTTCTCAAACCATACCGCATTTATATCCGCAATCAAACCAAGGGGAATTTTTATAAAAAGATTGAATATTGGAACAATTTTCTTGCGGAAAATCAACACAAACTTAGTAGAGAAAATCTGGAGCGGTTTTTAGCCAGTATGAATTCATATTTGGGAATTATGGAGCAGTATAGCGCTTACAAACTTCGCAAGAAAATGCTAAGACAAAACTTATCGGCATATTTTTGGAATCAGGTCTATATTTCCAATAATTACGGTAAACTTGTTTCAAGGGTTAAAAAAATAAAAAAAAATAAGAAAATAATAAGTGGTCAAAATACACGATCGAGCTATTTGACCACTTATTTCGGGGGACAGTCACCTGAAAGCGACAGAGCAATATACCGCTTAGAGCGATCGCCATATTTAGTATATCTTAATGCTTTATGAATTTTGAAATTAAGTGAAATTAAGGGTGACGCCCTTATGCGCCCTAATTTTTAAACATTTGGTTATTGAAATTTATTTAGAATTTGGATTTTTGAATTTGTAATTTATTTGTATATGGACACACAAATAGAAGCCATTTTTAATCGCTGGTTAATGTCAGCCTTAGAGCAGAAGGCCTCTGATTTATTTTTATTTCCCGGTCAAAAGCCCCATGTCAGGGTTGATGGCCAAATTAAGAGCTTGGCCAACGAGCAGGTTGTTTCTTCTGTTTTTATGGATGGAATTTTAGTGCGTCTATTAAATGCCGAACAACAAGATTTTTTTCGCAAACAGCGGCAATTGGCTTTTGGTCGAGATCTAGGCAAGAACAATCGCGCTAAAATTCATATTTTTCGCCAAAATAATTTATCTAGCATTGCCATTAAATTAATTTCTAACAAAATTATTCCCCTGGAACAGCTGAAACTGCCAAAAATTGTTACGGAATTGAGTTCTGCCAAAAGAGGTTTGATTATCATCACTGGCCCGAGAGATTCTGGCCGGTCTACATTATTGGCAGCCATGATTGACTATATTAATAAAAATTTTAATTATCATATTACCACCCTGGAGAGGCCGATTGAGTATGTTTTTGGCCAGGGGAAGTCTTTAGTAGAACAGCGCGAAGTTGGTCGCGATGTGATAAGTTTTGCCGATGGTATTAAATTAAATCAAAATAGGAACATTGACGTGTTGGTTGTTTCTGAGATTGAGACACCCGAGATGTTTGTGGAGTTGTTAAAGATTTGTCAGCGTGGAGTTTTGGTTTTTGCCTTAGCTGATATGAACAATACTTGTGGCGCCATTAAACAGTTAACGGAAGATTTTTCGCCAGAACGGCAAAGCGTTGTAAGATCGCTGTTGGGCGATAATTTAATCGGAATTATTTCAACTCGTCTTATTTCAAAAATTGGCGGCGGGAGGATCCTGGCTCTGGAGGTTTTCCCCGCTTCATCAGTGGCTCAAAATTTAATTAAGGAAGGAAAAATTTTACAGTTAAAAAATATTTTTCAAATTACCGAACAAGAAGAGGCAATCTCCTTAGATCGATTTTTGGCCGACCTGGTTCGTTCTGGTCAGGTGTCGCCGGAGGAAGCCTTAAGGCATGCCATGGAACCAGATGTTTTAAAATCTTTGATTGCTCATCAATAAAATAAAGGGTATTAAGCCCCCACACCAAAGATTTTGGTGTGGGGGTAAATCCCTTGCCTAGTCATCAATAAAATAATTATGGAGTTTAATTATCGCGTTAAAACATTAGACGGGGCAACTCTAGAGGGAGTTATTGAGGCGGCCAATGAGCATTCGGCGGCCGAGGCTTTGAGTAAAAAAGATTATATATTATTGTCCTTAAAAAAGGGGGGCGCTGGCCTTAAAATGGAAATTAATATTCCATTTTTGAATCGCGTGCGGCCGAAAGATATGGTTTTGTTTTCTCGGCAATTAGCGGTGATGGTGTCAGCCGGGGTGCCATTGGTTCGAGCCTTAGAGGTGATGGTTTTGCAAACCACGAGCCGATCCCTAAAGAAGATGGTCCTGGAAATTGCCGCCAACGTTCGTGGCGGCGTTCGCCTGTCCTCGGCCCTAGCTAATCATCCGGATGTTTTTGATAATTTCTATGTTAATATGGTGCGGACCGGTGAAACCTCTGGCAAGCTAGACGATGTATTAAATTATTTGGCCGATGAACAGGAAAAAAACTATGACTTGATGAGTAAGATTAAAGGGGCCATGATTTACCCCGCTTTTGTTATATGCGCCGTGGTTGCCGTGGTGTTTATTGTGATGACCTTTGTGGTGCCCAAATTAACCGCAGTTTTATTTGAGTCGGGCGTTCCCCTGCCTCTTCCTACCAGAATAATGATTTCCACGGCCACGTTCTTAAGTCATTGGTGGGTAATTATCGTGATTTTGGTAATATTTTTAATAATTTTTATTCCGCTGTGGATTCGGAAAAGTAAAGTAGGTCGTTATTCTTGGGATTTAATAAGATTAAAAACGCCCGTTTTAGGTAATTTATTTCAAAAAGTTTATATTGTCCGCTTTACTCGTTCGCTGGCCACTCTTTTAGTGGGAGGCGTGCCTATTAATTTGGCGCTTAAAATCGTAGCCGATGTCGTGGGAAATGTAGTATACCATGATTTGATTTTGAAAACGGTTAAGTCTGTGGAAGATGGCTATTCTATTTCAAGCGTCTTCGCCACTTCAAAGGCGGTTCCTCAAATGTTATCACAAATTATGGTAGTTGGAGAGCAAACTGGCCAGCTAGATTCTATTTTAGATCGTATGGCCAATTTTTATGCGCGAGAAATAGAAAATATTTTGGGTAGCCTGACTACGCTGCTAGAGCCATTGATCATCATTTTTTTAGGAATCATTGTGGCCGGGATTGTGTCCGCCGTTATTATGCCCATGTACAATTTAGCCAGTGCGATTCAGTAGGCTTTAATCCTTCCAGTAGGCAGCGCTATGTTCACCCCGTTAGATCCAGGGGGTGGTTAGTTTAATGGTAAAACGCTGCATTCACATTGCAGAGACCGTAGGTTCGATTCCTACACCACCCATATGAGAATCTAACGGGGCAAGCGCGGAAGAGGTTGAAGGTTCGACCAGCCTCGCCGAGTCTAGGCGGGTTCCTTCAGTGCCCATATTATTTTAGCTGCGGTTCAACGTTTATCATTATGACCGAAACGTCATTTAAGAAATTACTTTTAAGCTTAGAAAAAAATGGCTATCAAATTATCGCTCCGCAAACCAGAGGCGAAGAAGTGGTGATTGACCGGCTTCCGGCTCGCGAAGCGGCGGCCATAAATTTTACGAAACAGCCATTTTATTCTTTTAAGAAATTTTTTATCCCCACGCCCGAGGGACTTTTTTATTTTTCTGGCCAATCAATGAAACCCATTATTGACGCTCCTAAATTAGCTTTTGTCGGCCTATCCACGCTTGATCTTTTGGCTATTAATTTATGGCGTCAAGTTTTTGAGAAAGACGTCTATTGGCAGGAAAGATTTAAGAATATGATTTTGGTCGGTATGAGCTCGGCGCCAGCGGACAAAAAAATATTTAATCTTTGGAGGCCCAATTACGAAGAAAATATTTTAGAGCATGTCCAATTTGATGTTTTCCTATTAAAACAAGGAACAGGGTGGGAGGTCTTTAGCGGTACGCGCTTGGGACAAAAATTATTAGATGATTTTGATTATGAAGATTACCAGCATGTTCAATTTGCTGGTCTGATTAGAGAAGAGGGCGTTGACCCGTCAATTCGAGAGATTTATAGCAAATTAAAATTGATGAGGCCGACCGATAAAATGTGGCAAGATTTGGGCCGACGTTGTATCGCCTGTGGCAAATGCGCCATTGCTTGTCCGACTTGTTTTTGCTTTGACATTGAAGATAAAATTTTAAACGACAAAAAAGTGATTCGTCAGCGTTCCTGGTCAAGTTGTTTTTATTCAGAATTTTCTGAAGTTGCCGGTCAAAAAGTTTTTTTACCCACCATTGCTGAAAAAATATATTTTTGGTATTACCATAAGTTTGTGAGAATTTTTGAGGAATATTCTATTCCTGGCTGCGTTGGCTGCGGGCGCTGCGCCAGGGTTTGTCCGGTAGGCATTGATATTGGCCAGGTTCTGGCAGCTATCGCGAATAAATCACGAATAAATCACGAATAACACAAATCGTCTTAATTCAAAGGTTAGAAGTATTCGTGAAATTAGTGTGAGTATTCGTGGTATTAGTGTTTAATCTTGGAAATTGTAAATTATTAATTGTCGCAGATGATATTATTGATACGCGCTATAAAATTTTACTATGCAGCAAAACGTTTATCGGCCAGCTTGGGCTAAAATTAAAGCAACAAAGAAAGAGGTGAAAAATATAAAACTTTTTACTTTAGAATTTTTGGATAAAAAGATTGCTAAAGATTTTATCTTTACCCCCGGTCAGATCATAGAAGCGGGCTTGCCTGGCTTTGGCGAGGCGCCCCTGGCGATTTGTTCGGACTTGACGCGGACATCAGCGTTAGGCGGTGTCTTTGAAGTCGCGGTAAGAAAAGCTGGGCAATTAACTGAGAAAATGCAAGATTTAAAAATTGGCGACAAGGTAATGATTCGCGGTCCTTTTGGCCGAGGATTTTTAGACACCGAAGAAAACAACGTTTTATTAATCGTGGGCGGCATGGGCATTATTCCTTTGCGTTCTTTTATTTTATCCCAGATTAATCAGAAATTGAGCGATAAAATTACTATTTTTTATGGCGCCAAATCGCCTGACGATTTTTTATTTAAAGATGAATTTTTTAAATGGCGAAAGGCCGGCGTTAAGATTTATTTGACCGTTGACAAGAGAGATAAGGATTGGCGGGGCGACGCGGGACCAGTAACTATTTTGTTTGATAATTTGGCCGAAAAAAATATGACCCCGCCGTCCAAAACACTGGTTATCCTTTGCGGGCCACAGGCGATGTACCGCCCGGTTATAGAAAAATTAGAACAGAATAGTTTTTCAGAGCAAAATATTTATTTGTCGCTAGAGCGGCGCATGCATTGCGGAGCGGGGATTTGCCAGCATTGCGCTATCGGACCTAAGTATGTTTGTAAAGATGGACCGGTTTTTCCTTGGAGTGAAATTAAAAATATTTACAACGCAATTTAATATGCTGCTAAAAGATTTTGATTATTTTTTACCCAAAGGATTAATTGCTCAAAAACCAATTCAGCCGCGAGACCACTCGCGGTTGATGATTTTAAATCGGCAGGAGCAAACTATTAGCCATGATTATTTTTATAATCTAGGCAAACATCTAAGAAGTGGCGACGTGTTAGTGGCTAATAATTCTAGGGTTATTCCGGCGCGGCTTTTGGGTCGCAAGCAAACCGGCGGACGCGTAGAAGTATTCTTACTTCGTCAAATTAATGATTATGATTGGCAGGTTTTGACTAAAAATTGTAAATTAGGCGACCAGGTTGTCTTTCAAAAAAAATTTTTCTTGGGTACGCGCTCTTTAAGCGCCGAAATAATTAAGCAAAATACTGATCGCACCTGGGAGGCACGTTTTAACTTGAGCGGTGAACGATTATTGAAAACCATTAACTACCTAGGGCAGACGCCCACACCCCCCTATATTAAGCGCAAAACCAGAACCACAGATTATCAAACAGTTTATGCTCAAGTAAACGGTTCGGTGGCCGCGCCAACAGCTGGATTTCATTTTACACCACAATTAATTCAGAAATTATCGGCTCAGAACATTAATTTATCCTATCTTACTTTGCATGTAGGATTGGGAACGTTTTTGCCTGTTAGCGCGGAAAAGATTGAAGAGCATCATTTGCATGAAGAGTGGGCCGAAATTACACCCGAGCTAGCCGAAAAATTAAATGTTGCTAAAAAAAATCACCAACGCATTGTTGCCGTTGGTACAACCAGCGTTAGGACCTTAGAATATTTTGCCTCCAGTGGCCAGTTGAGAGACGGTAGTGAGTGGATTAATTTATTCATTTATCCCGGATATCAGTTCAAGTTTGTCGATGCCATGATTACCAACTTTCATTTACCTAAATCAAGTTTGCTGATGTTGGTCAGCGCCTTCGCCAACAGGGAATTTATTTTACGCGCCTATCAAGAGGCGATTGATAAAAAATATCGGTTCTACTCATTCGGCGACGCGATGTTAATTCTTTAGGGCCACCGCCTAAACACTAATTCAATCCCGATAAGTCAATCCGTCTGCGGATTAGACTTATTGAGGATCCTCGACCGCAGTCGCGGATGTCCCGATCAAAATCGAGGACTCTCGACTTAGGTCGGAGCTCGATAGAGATCGGCATAATTAGTAGTAGGTATAGTTTTGGCGATGCCATGTTGATAATTTGACTTGACAAATTTTGATAAAAGTGTATAATAATATCAGAGAAAGGAGGCTCTAATGCCAGAACCGGATCTGACCGTAAGACCTAAGGTCGACGACATGTTTGTTATTCTTCTCATCCTGATGTGGGCTAATGCCAAAACTCATGGAAGCGCTCAGTTCGCAGGACAGCTTATGACTGGTGCGGAGCTGTTGAAATATGCCGTGTCGAAACTGGGTCTCAGTCCCTTGGCCACGATTTACGAAATTGCCAATGCCCTTCCATCAGGTCAGGTTGTCATGATGCTGACCAACCCCTGTGCTCCAAAAGAAGAATAATCTCAGTCGCTCCGACCTAGGTCGGAGCGACTTTTTCAAAAACAAAACGCCTGCCCGAGAGCAGACGCTTTGTTTATCAGAAATCAATTTTATCTTCTCTTTTTGCCTTGCTTTTTGGTTTTTTTGGTCTTTTTGGCTTTCTTGGTGGCTTTTTTCTTCTTGGCCATAATTTTTTCCTCTTCAAATTTTTTGTTGACCAATGAATGATCGGCAAAAAATTTTATTAGCAGTTAAACCTAACTTAATTATAGAACAAAAATTTTAAAATGAAACAAAAAACTGTGGATAACTTTTGTTTTTAGTAATATTGTTTGGGGCCAATAAAAAAAATTAAAAAATTTTTTCCTTGATTTTTTTTTAAATTATGATATGATATTAGAAGTTATAATTTTAAAGATTAATTATATGTTAAAAAGAGTTTATTTAGATTATGCGGCCACCGCACCCGCAGATGAACGGGTTATTAAGGCCATGGAGCCTTATTTTCGGCGTTTTTTCGGCAACCCCTCTAGTTTACATTATTTTGGACAGCAAGCCCGCGGCGCCATGGAAACGGCCCGGGAAAAGATAGCTCATTTGATTGGCGCTCAGCCCGAAGAAATAGTTTTTACTGGCGGTGGCACCGAGGCTGATGATTTTGCCTTAAAGGGCGTGGCCTGTGCCGCAAAATTGTCGGGCAATCATTTTATTACCACCAAGATAGAGCATTCGGCTATTTTAAATTCTGCCAAGTTTTTAACCAAGCAGGCCTGCCTGCCTTGCCTACCGGCAGGCAGGCCGGATAGGCAGGGATTTGTGGTCACCTATTTGTCGCCGCAAAAAGATGGATTGATTAAGCCGGAAAATTTGCGCGCCGCCTTAACCGACAAAACTATTTTGATTTCCATCATGCATGCCAATAATGAGGTGGGCACGATTGAACCGATTAAAAAACTAGCTGAAGTGATTAAAAAATTTCGTGGCGCTAAAAAATTTCCCCTCTTTCATATTGATGCCGTGCAGACCGTAGGTCACATTCCAGTTGACGTTAATGAACTGGGCGTAGATTTGCTTTCCATTTCGGCCCATAAACTTTATGGACCCAAAGGCGTGGGCGCCTTATATGTCCGCAAGGGTATTACTCTGGAGCCATTTATACATGGAGGAGAACAAGAGCGCGGCCGACGCGGTTCTACCGAAAACGTTGCCGGTATCGTTGGTTTTGGCAAGGCCTGTGAATTGGCGGAGCAAGAAATGGACGCCGAAAGAATTCGTTTAGCCAAACTAAGAGATTATTTTATTAAAGAAGTAATGAGCAAGATTGAGCGAGTGACCCTTAACGGCCACGCCACTAAAAGGTTGCCCAATAATATTAATTTAAGCTTTGAAAGCATTGAAGGCGAGTCTATGATGCTGTCGCTGGACCTGGCGGGCATTGCTTGCTCCACCGGCTCGGCCTGCTCGTCGAATACCCTGGAGCCATCGCACGTAATGTTGGCCCTGGGTGTTAATCCGGAGATGGCCCATTCTTCGTTGCGGTTTACTTTGGGCAAGGAAACAACCAAACAAGATTTAGATTATACGGTTAATCAATTAGTTAAAATTATTAAACGTCTGAGGGACATCTCGCCCTACAAACACTAATTGTCACGAATATGCCCACTCCCACTCTCTAATTTCACAAATATGATCACGAATTGCACTAATAAAGAAAAATTAATTTATCCCGAACTAAGCTATATTTTGATAGGAATTTTATTTGAAGTGCATAATAAATTGGGCAATAAATATCAAGAGAAGCATTATCAGCGAGCCATAGAAATTAAATTGAAAGAATTGGGCCTTTCGTATAAACGCGAACAAAGAGTTGATGTCAAATTTGACAATGATAAATTAGGAGAGTTTTTACTGGATTTTGTAATTGACGATAAAATAATATTAGAGCTAAAAACGATCTGGAGAATTACTCAAGATGACGTTAAACAAGTTTTAAGATATCTAGAGGCGACGAAATTAAAGCTGGCTATCATCGCCAATTTTAAACATCAAAGACTTGAATATCGCCGAGTATTAAATTAGTGATATTAGTGTTTTAATTTGTGTAAATTAGTGATTCTATGGCATATTCACAAAAAGTTATTGATTATTTTACTCATCCGCGCAATGTCGGCAAAATAGATAATCCTGATGGAGTGGGTAGGGCCGGCAATCCTGTCTGTGGCGATGTGATGGAGCTATATATTAAAGTTCAGGATAACAAAATTATTGACGCTAAGTTCCAGACCTTTGGTTGCGCGGCCGCCATTGCCACCAGTTCCATGGTTACTGAATTGGTTAAAGGTAAAACCATTGACGAGGCCTTAAAGATTGGCAACGATGCGGTGACCGAAGCCTTAGGTGGCGTGCCGGCGATTAAGCGGCATTGTTCGGTTTTGGCCGAAGAAGCGCTTAAGGCCGCGATTGCTGATTACAAGAGCAAGCATTCATAATTATTTATGTCTGATAAATCATTGGTCGCAGTAGCTATGAGTGGCGGCGTGGACAGCAGCGTCGCTGCTTTGTTATTGCGGCAACAGGGTTATCGGATCGTCGGTTTAACTATGCAACTCGTGCCTTGCGGCGGAGAAAAAGTGGGCGGATGTTGCGGCATTGAAGCCGTGCGCTCGGCGCAAAAGGTTTGTAAAAAATTAGGCGTGCCGCATTATGTGGTTAATTTTTGCGAACCCTTCAAGCAAACCGTGATTAAAAATTTTATTCAAGAATATGGCCGCGGTCATACGCCCAACCCCTGCGTGGCTTGTAATGAAAAGATTAAATTTGATTTACTCTTGAAAAAAGCTCTAGACATCGGAGCGGATTATCTTGCTACGGGTCATTATGCGATTAAAAAAAGCAAAAAGCAAAAAGCAAAAAGCAAAATTATTTATGAACTTCAAAAAGGCAAAGATAAAAATAAAGACCAGTCGTATTTTTTATATCGCTTAACCCAGAGTCAATTAAAATATCTTTTATTTCCTTTGGGCAATTTAACCAAACCGCAGGTGCGGCGGCTGGCCGCTAAGGCCGGATTGCCGACGGCGACCAAGCCAGAGTCGCAGGAAATATGTTTTATCCCGGACAATAATTATCGTAAATTCTTGGCTGGCGCGGTTAGCGTTAAGAATGAGCCCGGCCTAATTGTTGATAAAAAAGGCAAAATTTTGGGCCGACATTCTGGTCTATCTCAATATACCATTGGTCAGCGCAAAAGATTGGGCTGTTTAAAAATCAAAAATCAAAAATCAAAAATCAAAATCACAAGTCAAAAGTCAAAAACTGCAGAAAATCAGATAAGGCCTCATTATGTAATAAAGATTGACGTTAAAAATAATAAATTAATAGTGGGCGCGGAAAAAGATTTATATCAGAAAAAATGCTTAGCCAAAAATGTTAATTGGATCAATGGCCAGGTCCCAAAGTTGCCGTTTAGTGTGGTGGCTAAAATTCGCTATCGCAGCCCGGTGGCCAAGGTCACTCTAAAAAAACAAGGCCAGAATTTGCTTTGTCGTTTTGTAAAACCCCAGCGCGCCATTACGCCCGGCCAATCCATTGTTTTTTATTTACCCCGTGGTCGCAAAGCGACTTTACGGGGTCAAGGCAGCCAAGTTCTGGGTGGCGGAATCATTGAATTGGCCATTGATTAATTTTATAAAAATGATATTATAAATTAGTTTCTTATATACATTGCGGGGTCGTCTAACGGTAGGACAATGGACTTTGACTCCATTTATCCTGGTTCGAATCCAGGCCCCGCAGAATGGTTTCAAAGCTAGAGTTTTGGTGCCCTGTTAGCATGAGCTGATAGGGCATTTTTAGTTGAAATAACGCCACTTTTTGATCTTTGATGGCGAGGTTCCAAAGTAGAGGTTCAATGACTCGTCGCTTATTTTCTTTTTTCGCGACCAAATAGTCATTTTTCGCTTTATTGGCGGTTAAAAAGTAGGTTTTGGTTTGTTCCAAAGTTAGGAGTCCCTTGTTTTGGTTGTCCACAAAATTTTTAATTTGAAGTTCAAGGTTTACTTTTTCATTGTTTAATTTTTTCATTTTTTGCGTATAAACGGCCTCCGGAGTGATTTGTGATAAATAACTATCTGCTAGCCTCGATTGCTTCTCCTGGACCAGATTAAATTGCTTCTGGAGGGTTTCTGTGGACGAGTTGAAGTAGTCCTTTTGGTTCTTGATTTTTTCTTTAGAGGCCTGATACATCATTTCAATGGCTTCATCGTCAAAACATATTTTATCCAAAATATTCATTATCTTTTTATCTAAATTCTCCGAGCGCAGGTATTTCTTATGTTCCTCGCAGGCCCCTTTGCCGTTGGTGCAGTAATAATAATCATGATTTTTTTTGGTTGTGGCCGTAATCATGCAACCGCAAACGCCACAAGTCATAAATCCTCTTAAATGAAAGTCGTGTTTTTGTCTTTTGCTGTGGATTTTACCGCTTAAAACATCATTAGCCCGGTCAAAAAGTTCTTTGCTGACTAGTGGCTTGTGGTTGCCGACGTATAATTTATCGCCCGCGCGCATTAATCCGCAATAAGCCGGATTTTTTATTATATGGTGAACATGGCTTCTTCTGGCTTTATCTCCGGATCTGGTTCGCAGTCCCTCCTCGTAAAGAATATTAGAGACCTGTTTTAATCCATAGCTACCAGTGGCGTAAAGTTCAAAAATTCGTCGGACATATTGAGCGCATAGGGGATCGGGCGCGATTGTTTTATTAACTCTGTCATTTATGTAGCCACGAGGTGCCACTCCGCACCAGCCGCCCTTTTCTAATCTCGTTTTTAGTCCGCGTTTAACATTAACGCTCAGATCGTCAACATATCTTTTAGCAATGCCAAAATCCAAGCTCATCATAAATTTATCTTCCGGTATATTTTTATAAAGCTTGCTGGGCGTTTTAATTTCAGAAATCATGCCTCGATCCATTAGCCAAGATATTTTTCCGCCGTCAAAAGCGTTTCTGGCCAATCTATCAAGTTTCCAAACCAATAATCCGCAATTTTTCATCTTGTTGAAACACAAAAGCATATCTTCAAAGATAGGCCGGCCCGGCGCTTTAGCCGACATGCTTTCTTTGTAGGTTTTAGAGATTATTAGATTTTCTTTTCGGGCCAGATTTAATAATTCATTCTCTTGGGATTCAATGGATAAAACCTGTCTATCCTCTGACTCGGTGGATTTCCTGCAATAGACGATGTATTTAATTTTATTAGTGGTTTCTAACATAAATTGATTTTAAATATTAAAGAGGCAACCCTTGCTTGGACACAACTTATCGCGAGGATAAGCTGATAAGTAGGTATTGCCCCCATTATCAATATAAATAAATACTTATCTTCTAAGTTGTGTCCGTTGATTATTATAAAAGATTCTTAATTATTAGGCAAGTGGATTACTTTTTCCATTCAATTTTATCTATGGTGTCATTAAATTCGTTCCATTGTCCACCGTCAATAATGACATAGATTTTTCCATCTTTAATTCTTACGGGCCAACCCCCATAAAATGGTTTATAACCAATTTTTTGCCGTTTATCTATTTCTGCCATAGAGGTTGCCGCAGCATTGGATTTATCCTGCTGCGGCAATGTTGGCAAAGAAATATTATGATTTGAGTGATTACTATTTTTTATACTCATTATAATACCTTCTTCTGTTTTTTCGGACGGATTTCCTCCGTTTTTTCGGACAACGTCTATCGTTTTTCCGCAATAGTCGCGAAGTAGCCAAATTTTTCTTTTGCGTTGATTAATTTCTACCATAATCCAACCCTCTCGCTTTAGTTCGTTTATGTATTGACTGACAACACTAATGCTTTTTAATCCTAATTTGCTTGCCAGGAAATCATTTGGGGCCCAACAATACCCCTTTTCTCTACATAATGATTCAATACAGCCAAAAAGACACGCTTTAGTTGGTTGACCGCTTTCTAATAATTCAGCTGGGATTCTGTAATAAAAATTTGACATATTAATTATTATTTAATTGATTATTTATTGAATAAAAAGCCAAATAAAGGTCAGCCAAAGAATTTAAATACTCTTCGGCCTGCTCTGGGCTGATGTTTGTGTCATAGCGTTCGCGAAAATACATCGTGATCCGTGCGATTAGATTGTCTGAGAATTTACAATTTTCCATACAACCTTATAAAATATTAGGTTGCTTTCATTGTATGGCAAATTTAAGTGCTTTGAATTGCTTGTTTTGGCTTGTAGCGCCGAAAAACTCAATCAAAATAATAAAAAAATAGCCCCGCATAGGGCTATCCACAAGCCAATAAAAGATTTTATTATTTAAATTCTTGGATTATTTAATTTTAGACCCTTACCCCAAACAACCTTAATTAGCTCGTCTCCTTTTGGCGTTTTATTTTTTAGTTTATCTTTGCCCACTTTCGCGAATCTAAATAATCCTTGTTGCTTGTTAGAAATAGCGTTTTTAATTCTTTTATCTCTGACCACCTCATCTTCAATTGATTGTTCGTCACATTTTCTCAAATATTTTTCTATATTTTCATAAGATAAAAATCCGTTTTGGTCGTGATGTGAATATAATATATCAAATATTTTGTAATATATTGTCGTCGTGTTCATTTCAATTTTCTGGCCATTATAGAGATATTCTCCTTGGTTGTTCTTGCTTATTAAAAAGTTATCATTTTTATCTTTTGTCTCATCATTCAATTCATCCTCTTCTTTAATTATGTCGTTGATGGCGGTCCGGAAGTTGAAAAAGTTTTTTGCCAATGGTTGATCGACGGGGAACATAAGCTCACAATACTCGCCATTCTCTTTAAATAATGTATCGAAGTTAAGCCCCGGTAATACAATGTAGCTCGGGTCTTGCCACAATAAAGTTATAATTTTTTTTAGATCATCTATTAATATTCCGGCCTTTTGGATTTTATCTTTAGAAATATAAGTGGGAAGGTAGCCAGTCGTAGGGCTTAAATACAATTCTTCGGTAATTATCTCAATAATAGTACTAATTTTTTTTGATGTTATGGGTGGCCATTCTCGCAGCAATTCTTTGTAGTGGTCTACGCTATAACAGTCTCCGCCATGCGTAATGCCAGCTATGATCTCCGGCGCTAGTTCTTCCCAGTCTCGGGGCCACCTCCTTTTGTCGCCTTCTTTTTTAGAATTTTTCATTGACAATATTATTAAATGTCTTATGGTAGTAGTAGTGAGTATAATCGCATAATTTCAATAAAAAGTCAATTGATGATTTAATAAAATAAAAATATGCCAAGACAAATTACAATTACAGCAGAATACTTCAGACAATATAGGCAAAAATTAGGTTTTGCCAATCAAGCCGATGTTAAGAATTTTTTCGGGGCAAAGGATATTATGCCGACCGTTGATTTTAATTACATAAAACTTTTAAATAAACGACTTTACGACATCGTCGATAAAGTAAATAGCGTTGTCATTAATGAAATAAAAATTGATGATTTGGTCGCTTTTAAGAAGGAACACATAGATCGAACATTTAAAATAATGAAAGAAAGCGACATTTTACCGATACTTAACAATCAGGGCAGAAGACCTGAACAGGTTTATTTTTCATGGATGCGGGGTCATGTAGTTTCAAATTACTTTTTAAAAGCCCTTGGAATCATTTTTGGCGTTGATACTTCAAAAATAGATCTTATCGGCGATGACGATCTTAGAAGCGTGGAAACTTTTAAGCGAACTCCGAAAGCCGATTTGGAGATAAGATTAAACGGAAGAGAAAGGGTCAGGATAGAAATGCAATCGGGATTCACCGGAATAAACGACATAAAGCAGCACAAAGTTTTGGAAGCAAAGCGGGTTTTTCGCGACAATGGAATTCACACTCTGGCGATTCATATTGATTTGTATAATGGACAGGTCGCATTTATCAGACTCGATGAAATTGAGGATGACAGCGTGAATTGGATAACCAGACAACAAATGGAAGGTCAAACCGTTTTTAACATTGATCAAAATTATTTCGTTTGGAAAATTACAGAGAGCCCCGTTAAATACAAAGAAATAAATTTTGATTAATTTTTTAATTAGATGAAAAAAAAATTAAAAGTCATTGATTTATTTTGTGGAGTGGGCGGTTTGAGTTTTGGCTTTGCGCATGATGACAATTTTGAGATAGTGGCGGCGAACGAAATTTTGTCGAATATGGCAAAGGCGTATTCGTTAAACCACCCAACCGTAAAAGTTTATGTTGAAGACATTAAAGATTTTAATGCCCAAAAAATTGAAAATGATTTGAACATTAAGGCAAGCGAGATTGACATAATCGTCGGCGGGCCACCCTGTCAGGCATATTCAACTGTCGGAAAAAGGTTGATTAATGATCCCAGAGGAAAGCTTTTTCAAGAATATTATCGTGTATTAAAAGAATTTAATCCCAAACTTTTTCTTTTTGAGAATGTAAGGGGGCTTTTATCAATGCAGGGTGGCGAATTATTGAGAACTATTATTTCACTTTTTGAATCGCTCGGATATAAGGTGCAATACAAGCTTTTAAATGCTGCCGATTATGGCGCGCCACAAATACGAGAAAGGGTTATAATTATTGGTTCAAAACTTAAAATTGACTTTCAATATCCAAAAGTTACGCATTATAATCCAGAAAGAATAGCCGATTTATTTAATAAAAAACTAAAGCCATATTTAACACTTGAAGAAGCAATAAGTGATTTGCCATTTATTAAATCAAACGAAGAAGGCTTTAAGTATGCTCTTGAGCCACAAAATCGCTTTCAAAAGTTTATGCGTAAAAATGCATCAAAAAAACTGATGGATCATAATTCCCCAAACAATAATGAAAAGCTAGTAAGAATAATGGAATTATTGCCAGATGGCGGAACGCCAGAGGATTTGCCGGAAAATTTGCGTCCGACATCAGGTTATAAAAATACTTATTGTCGTCTTTGGTGGAAAAGACCATCGATAACAATCACACGAAACCTAAGTACACCATCATCGTCTCGTTGTATCCATCCAAAAGCCCCTAGACCGCTTACAACAAGAGAGGGAGCAAGGATTCAATGTTTTCCAGATGATTATCAATTTTACGGTTCAAGGAGTGATAGAAATTTACAGATTGGAAATGCTGTTCCAACATTCTTATCAGTCGCAATTGCACAATCTATATTAAATAATTTTAAAAGTCGGGTTGACAAAATAAAAATAATGTAAATTAATAATATCGTTAATCTTATTTTTTAATTGCATATTATGACCATGACATCGATAAAATTTGATGAGCATAGAGACAAAATAGTTAAGGCGATAGAAGATAAATTTGCAACAAAACCAATTCTTGGAGAGAATGGCTTTACCCTCGTAGAAGGATTTATTATGGAACCATTAAGTAATGAGGTTTCGGGTAATATTATTGTGGGTGGCCCTAGAATCCCGCTAATTGCGGTGGTTGGAAATACTTCAGGCCAAATGTATTATTTTGCTTTAAAGGCTTTGTTGCCTGAATTACAATTTTAATATTATGGATCCAGATATAAAAAAATCAGATAAAGCTATAAATCAATCGGTTGTTCGGGTCGGTTATAGTTCTCAGTATGAAGTAATGCAAAATGCGGTAGAGCGAACTAAAAGCGATCTTCACAAAATAAACACTCTTGTAGTCGGTGTATTAATTTTTACTGTCGTGAGTTTTGTGGTTGCGGTATTCATAATGCTTATGGATGGAGTAAGAGACAAGGCGTTATATTTGAGATATAGCGATGTTTATCAAAATTATGTTGACGAAAACATGAGATTAAGGGATGAAATTAATAATCAAAAACTTGATTTCAATAACTTTCAAAATCAATTTAATATGTTGCGCATTAAAAATAGCTATTTAAAATAATATATTTTAACTACATATTTATTGATACATATTTATTCTGTTTGGTCACCCAGGTTCCAACATCGTCCCACATGCCACCTCGGCAGGAATGGTTTTTGTTGAAAGATAGAGAGGTAACCATTTAGGTTAATGACATTATTATATTTAATAATTATGTGCTTTACTCGCAAAAAAAATAAAATAAGAAAAAATTTATATCTTAAAATTCTAAAATATATTAATTCAAAATCAGAATTTACATTGAATCAATTATATTCTGACCTTAAATTATGTCAGATCGAGAAAAATTTAGTTAGCGAGAAACTGCTTCATCAGGCAAATATTTTTTTTCATACAGACAAAAAAGATCATGACAACGATATTTTTACAATTTCTTTAGATGGAAGCCTAAAGCTGGTAGAACTTCAGATGCTACAAAAAACAAAAGCACTTTCTGTTTGGACCATTGTTTTGGTTATTGTTGGTATTATAACAATTCTTGTCGGCGTTATGAGTATTGTCATTACAATAATGTCTCCGTTTGCCGTGAGCGATTTTAATGTTTTATTGGAATTATTTCATTAATTTAGGTTCGTTCTTTTTCTAGCACATAAACATCCTCTGCTTTTCTATCCAGGTTCCAACATCGTTCCATTGCCCCAGCCAACATATGCTAAGTCAAGTGACTGAGATATGGTTATGATATCAATTGGTGTTGATTCGAATGTTCGCCAGTTTCCAGTTCCAGACCGAGTCACACAGCCTTGTGCAGGAGAATTGGTTATCTGGCAAAAAATTTATCGGCCCGCCCGCCCGTATCAGTCCTGCCTTTGCCGGCAGGCAGGCAACTGGCGAGATAGCTCCCAAAACAAAGATAAAAAATTAGGAAAATATAATTAAATAACTAAATCAAAAATCTATGCCAATTTTAATTTCCGTTCTTTTGGCTGGTTTTATCGGAGGGGTATTGCGAGGGCTGATGGGCTACATTAAGTATCGCAGTTCTTACAAAAATGTTTCTTTTCAACTGGGCTATTTTATTTTTAGCGTGGCCATCTCCGGGATAGTCGGGCTTTTGGCTGCTTGGGTGACCAAGGATTTAGGTATTACTTTCTTAGGCCTATCAGCCATCACTCCGGCCCTGGCCGTAATTATTGGCTATGCTGGCGGTGATTTTATTGAGAACCTTTTCAAGATTATAACCGGCAAATCATCGCTCTATCAGCTGCCAACGGCGAAACAGGAGTTAGAAAATAGTAAATAGAAAATAGAAGTTAAAATCTAGAAGACATCAGCCTTGGGTTGAGACCTGCTCAGGCGGGGAAAATAGAAAATAGAAAATAGAAGGTAGAATTTAGCCGTTGTTCAAGTAGGCCTGGGACAAGTCCGGTGACCCTTTAATATAAAAAAAATAATGATTAAAAAAGAAAATAATTTTGACCCCGTTAAAAGCAGATCGCCCCAAGGCGGTCGTAGCCGCACCTTTGGTGGGGCGGTTTTTAACGGGGTTGATGTGGCGGTGGTTGGCGCTGGGCCAGCCGGAATAATGGCCGCCGGAAGAGCGGCGGAATTGGGCGCTAAAGTTGTTTTGATAGAAAAAAATAAAGAACTCGGCAAGAAAATTTTTTTAACCGGCAAGGGCCGGTGCAATATCACTAACGCCGAGTTTAATCTCCGGCAATTGGTGGTCAATTATGGCAAAAGCGGAAAATTTCTTTTTCACGCTTTTTCTGTTTTTGGGCCCCAAGACGTGATTGATTTTTTCGCCAAGTTGGGATTGCCAACAAAAACAGAAAGAGGCAAAAGGGTTTTTCCGGTTAGCGACAACGCCGGAAGCGTGATTAGCGCCCTGACTAAGTATTTAACAAAAAACAAAGTAAATATTATTTGTGACGCACCGGTCATTAGAATCGTTCGTCAGAACCACCGCATTAAAAAATTAATTTTAAAAGACGAGGAAATCACGGCCAAAAATTATATTTTTTGCACTGGCGGAAAATCATATCCCTCAACCGGCTCTACGGGCGATGGTTTCAGGTGGGTGGATGAGCTGGGACACCACATTATAGAATTATCGCCGGCTCTGGTGCCGATTAAAATCAAAGAAAATTGGATCAAAGGATTGCAGGGTTTGAGCTTGAAGAATGTGGATATAAATGTTTGGCAAAAAGGGAAAAAAGAGGCGAGCGAATTCGGCGAATGCCTGTTTACCCATTTTGGCCTAAGCGGTCCGATAATTTTAAACATTAGCAAAAAGGTCGGCGAATTACTAAAAAACGGCGAAGTTAATTTGTCGTTAGATTTTAAGCCGGCATTAGATTTTGCTACTTTAGACAAACGAGTCCAGGGCGATTTCAAAAAATATCAGAATAAGTCGTTTAAGAATTGTCTGGGCGATCTGCTGCCCCGTAAATTAATTCCAATCATGGTCAAGTTGTCAAATATCAATGCCGAGAAAAAGGCGAATAGCATTACCAAAGAAGAAAGACAGGGACTGGTAAAATTATTTAAAGATTTTAAGGTGACGGCCATCGGGCTCTTAGGTTTTGAGACGGCCATTATTACCAGTGGCGGAATTGCTTTAGACGAAATAGACAGCAGAACAATGAGATCAAAAATAATTGATAATTTATTTTTGGCCGGCGAGATGATTGACATTGACGGACCAACCGGCGGTTTTAATTTGCAAATCTGCTGGAGCACCGGTTATTTGGCAGGTGAAAATGCGGCCAAATGAAGCGTTGCCCTTGACAAAATGGTCCAAATCAGTTAAAATAATATTGAATTTAAATTATTTATTTTTATGGATCAAGAGTCCAGACCGAATTATGAAGGACCAGTCCCCCCTGGCGTGGCCAAGAAGCTACATGATCAATTGGCCGGCAAAGAGGTTTTTAGCGCCGAGCACTTAATTGATAAGTGCGTTAATCCTTTAACGGGCAAACCACTAACGCCGGAAGATTTAAAACCCGGCCGGGTTATTTTTTTAATGAATTCGTTTGAACTGGTTGGCGCAGTTTATCGGTTGGCGGGATTACACCCAGTTGAACCGGCCAGCAGTCAGATGTGGTTGGCAGAGCAGTTGCCCATTTCTCGCGCCCATAACATAGAAACCATTCAAAAGATTAGAAAGTTCATTATTGATCGAGTTTTTGAAGACCTGCAAGAGAGTGAAGAAGATTTATTGGCCAGATTTGAGGCAGGTGAGCGAATTAGTTGTCCGGCTACTTGGCAAGGCAAGGTGGCCATGGCGCTTCAGGAATATCGTTTGGGGCCAGACGAGAGAGATCAAATGAGGGATTTATTATTTGAATCTGGCGAATAGATAGATGGCATTTATTAAAAGATTATGCATATAATAAAAATTAATCGTCGAAAAGACGATTTTTGTTATTTTGTCGAGCGAGGATCCGCCAGCTGGCGGAGAAGACGAAACAAAGGGTTTAATGCCCCGCAGCTTGCCCGCCTAGACTCGGCGAGGCTGGCTACGGAACGGGGGTTCGGGGCTTGCCCCGAGGTTTAACGCCCTTTATTAATGCGATATATTTTAAGGCCTCCGACAATTCTGTCGGAGGCCTTCTTGGTTGATGAGTTCAAATTGTTAGACGAACAGAGCAGAAACTGATTCATTGTTATGAATGTTTTGAATGGCTCGGGCCAGGAGATTGGCCACTGAGACAATTCGGAATCTGTCCTGGTGGTCAGCTGGTGGTTTGAATGGCAAAGAGTTGGTGCCGATGACAAACTCTACTTTTGATTCAATAATGTTTTTGACGGCGTTACCCGCACAAACCAGATGAGTGGCGCAGCTGACGATGCGTTTCGCACCGTGTTCAAAAAGCGCTATGCTGTCCTCGATTAATGTGGTGGCGGTGCGAATCATATCATCGAAAAGCAGTAGATTACGGCCCTCAACGTTTCCGATAACATTCATTACTTTTATATCGCGGTCTTCTTGCCGACGCTTGTCGATGATGGCCACCGGTAGATTGGGGGCTAATCGCTTAGCAAGTCCTCGCGTGGCTTTGACTCGACCAGTATCAGATGAGACAATGGTCCAATCTGCTTCATTGACCCCAATGGCTTGGCAGGCTGGAATTAGTACCGGCGCAGCGTAGAGCTGGTCAATAAGAAGTTCTGAATGATTCAGGCTGGCTTCATTATGAAGATCTAACAGAAGCAATCGTTGGGCGCCAGCTCGATGAAGAAGATTGGCCATAAGCGCCGCAGAAATTGGTACGTGAGGGCGATCACGCTTGTCTTGGCAGGCATAGCCATAATAAGGGATAACAGCTGTTATCCGTCCAGCCGAAGACCTTCTTAGGGCATCAATGAACAACAGAACTTCGACTAAATTGTCACTTGGAGCCTGAGTTGGCTGAATTACGAAGGCGTCATCTCCACGGACTCCTTCGCCCAGTTCAACGCGCACTTCACCATCTGTAAAACGACCCACGTGTTCTACTTTGCCAAGATTTATTTGTAAATGACCACAGATTTCTTGGGCAAGGGGTAGATTGGATGTACCAGAAAAGATCTTGAGAGCCATTTTACCTCCTTTGTGCTTTTATTTTAGCATTTATAGAGAAATCGTCAACCCCTCACCCAGAAATTTTCGTTCTTAGTTAAAAAGATATTGCATTAATGAGCTTCTGTTTTCCAATTAATTGCATGTTTTTGCTATTAAAAACTGTCATAGACGAACGGAAGTAAACTTTTTAAAATTTCTGGGTGAGGGGGTCAACCCTGTATTTTAATTTTCGTCCTATAGATTTTTTGTTTATAAATAATAAAAAAAACAGGGCGGTGTGATAACCGCCCTGCATTTACTTAGTTCTTATTTTGTCGAGTAAGGAGTAAAATGAAAAATTTTAATTTTACATTTTCTCCGAGCGAAGACGAAACAAAGGGTTTAATGCCCCGCAGCTTGCTGCGTAATGGGGGTTCGGGGCTTGCCCCGAGGCTAATACCCTTTATTATCCAGCAAATCCGCCGCCAGCCGCCTTGCTGAAGCTCTGCGCTCCTTGGCTGGCTCGAACTGCCGATTGACTGAAAGCTCGGAAAGCTGCACGAATTTCCTTGTCGCTATTGCCGGGAGTGAGAACCCACTCATCAAGGAAGCCCATTTCCTGGAAGACTCGTCGGAAATCAGTGCTGCCATTGTCAATTCCCATAGCGGCAATGATATGATGCTCGGTTTTGAGCAGATCAGTAATCAGTCGCTGGCAGTCAGTGGCCGCGTGAAGATGAGAATGCTCATCGGCACCATCAGTCATGATTAGGCTGACGCATCGGGCATCAATACCCTGGTCAGTGAATTCCTGATATTTGGCCGCTACCGCGCTCAAGAAAATGACAGTCTCGTCATAGAGGGGCGTACCCTTGTCGGGATTGTAATTCTGCGGTGTCATTTCGACAGCAGCATCAAGCGGTCCATACGGATAAAGAATTCCACCGTTAAGCAAACGTCCGTGGATCAGAATATTGCCTTGGCTCTTGGCGCCCTTGAGGGCGGCCAGAACATGGTTGTGTCCATCGCGCATGGTTTGCGATTGCCCACTCATGCGGATAGAGCCAGAGTCATCAATCATTGTTGCAACCAGAGTAACTTCACTGTTGGTATATTGACCGGCCGGCATACCTAGGGCCTCTTGAACCCTTTGTCCCAGGTCAGGAACTTGGATCATTCGGGCCGTGGCCGCTGACAAAACTCCAGTATCAGTGGCGCTTTGCAGTAAAGCGGTCGCACTGGACGAGGGTGTCTTTGATGTCATTTCATTCTCCTTAGATCCTGATGTCCGGCCATGTTTCCATGGGGTCGGTGGACTTAACGACATGCATTCCAGCGGCAGCAAAACGTTCAAAGGCTTCATTGGCCTGAGGTGTGAAGTCGATGATACCCGGGATAACGACCGGTGAAGTGCAGTCTTCGAGTAGATAGACCTTCTTGGCCAGCGTCGGATCCTGGGCCTGAATCTGGGTCAACAGATCATTGATGGTCCAGGCCACACAGTGGCTCTTGGCTTCACCGCCGATGACTAAGACGTCGAGTTTCAGAAGCAATTCCAGGAACTTGGCGTTACGCTGAGCAATCATTTCACTACTGGGCCCGGTCATTACCTCTGGCGCCAGAACCGAATAGTTCTCGGTCAGGGGGTGGCCGCCCTTAATCTGAAATTCTACCTGGCTAATGCGGGCAATGCTGTGGAAGAAGGCCGCCTCTTCAACAATGGGCATCAAGGCATGACCGACACCACCCAGCATACCGTGATACGGCCAGATGGTCAGGGCATACTTGCCGCCCCTGGACAGCTCATTTACGTAATGCAGGGCATAACGCTGCAACTGGGCATAGTTCATTCCGAGAGCCGGAGCGACGGCCGGGTTAACCTGCCAACGTCCGCTCTTGACGTCATCAACGCTGATCATGGTGGCGCCGGGAGCGGGATGCTTGCCAGCGGCATCAATCCAGAAAATTGGATGGAAAATCTGAATAGTCTGATGGGTGTCAAGGGTATAGATCAGCTTGGTCAGGCGCCATAGATTGCCATAAACGAATCTGGCAAATTTCTCGCCGTCTTCTGTGGCGCCGCCGACCGGGAGTTCAAATCGATCAAAGGTCATCTCATAATCAATTCCCATGGATCCGATTTTGATACGATCGGTGGCCGCGGGTTTGATGCCATGTTGTTTCCGATAGGTGATTGCTGCTTCCGCGATCTCCTGATAATTGATCGCCCGCAGCTGATCAGCTGTCTTGGGATCAAAGAACGGAGGTGGCGGTAGTATGTTCGACTTGCCTGGAGGCATGGTCTTTCTCCTTTCTGTGTTTGCCGGATGACGGAATCGACTTTTTAGGGTCGATGGTTTTGGCTGGCGCAACAAATATTAACTGTTGGCCAGCCGATTTTCAAATCAAAAAACTAAAGTAATTATTTTTTAAGCTATTTTCAGCAAATATATTTTTTGCCCATTAATTGCATACAATCCTTCTGGGCCGGGATAAAGGGTGGAGTTGGAGTCAACGAATGGTTCGGTATCAGGGAATTCTTTGTCTTGACTGATTTGATTTCCACTGATGGTGACGCGGATAATTCCATCGTCTGTGGCTACCAATAAGTAATTATTGATGGCACATTTGCCCTTAAGAGTTCCGAGCCATGAACCGTCATTTTCTTCAGCTTCGCAGGAAGCTTCGATGGTACCATCGGCTAAAATTACAGAGCATTGATGTTTGATTTTACTGCCCTGTTGAGTGGCAGTTAAAAACCAGCATCGGTCGCGAGTAAAGTAACAGATCGCATCAATCATTTTACCTCGAATCGGGGGAATCTGAACCGTGTCTTTAATGCCCTGTTTTTGAGCATCGAAGACAAAAGCCCTTGTGATACCACCGGCTCGATAGAAGCCAAAGCCGAAAGAGGGACCAACCCAAAATCTGGTTTGATTTGTTAAAACATCGCCAATATAATCTAAGCCGAATTGGCCACTGCGTTTCAGTTGACCATCACTGACAAGATAATAATGTGTATCATTGGCGCTAAAAGCAGGTATGTTGTCGGGATTGTCAACGGGTAATTTTTGAATCGATTGATCGGACGATAGGACGGTTAATTGATTGTCTTGCCCGATCAGCGTAGTATGTCCATGGATTCCGAAATGCATTTGTGGGCTGAGCGTGCCCCGAACCACTACCGCCTCATTCTCTCGCTTGAATTGACCACCTTCATAATATAACCAGCGGAGTTTCCCGTTTTGCATAGCCGCAAAAACTATGACACCAGATTTGGTTTGAAATATTCGAGTAGCTGTTACTTTGCCACGTACTCGAGTGACTAGTTTAATGGCCGAAGGAGCAGCAAAGGCACAGTTAGGACAACTATTTCGAGCGTGTTCGGTACCACACTGGAGACATTTGGTCCAATGCAGGTTATCGAGTAAAGAAAGCGGGGGCTTGCCTCGTTGATCTTTCTCAAAGGTCTGGAGTAAGAAATGCAAGAGATCGTCGGGTAAAACCCTGTAGTGAATAGCTGGTTTGGGATAAATAACTTCAGGATGGAAAACAGAAATGCGATGTAGTGAGCGGGCATCTGGAGAAATCCGATTTTTTAGATTTTTTGGTCGATAAACACCGCCATAAGGACCCACAAACAATAACGATTGCATGAGCATAATACAGAAGGCATACCAATCAGAATTGGGGTTATGTGGTTTAATGAGCTGAGGGCTGGTTGCCTTCGGGTCACACAACAAGGGATCGACAAACTTAGCAGTGAAAAGTTGACACAGAAATGAACCGAACTGGATACTGTCGGCATCGATTAGATATATTTCATCTCCGATGACGATCCAGTTTAGATCGTTGTTGTCGCCGATGATTACGCCCAAGGGGTGGACCTCGTTAATAACGTGATAAAGTTTTCTGAGTATTGGCATAAGGGATTGATTGCCGATGGCATTTTTTTGGCGAAAATCTTTTTGGCCATAAGACCATAGAACTTCTCCGCCGCGCAAAAATTTCATTGTATATCCGACAATCGTTGAACCAGTTGCCGTGCCGGTGGCCAGATCTAAAGGAGCAATTATTTGAGAGGGGAGATTTTTAGGGAAAGCCGGTAGCTTGCGCTGATGGGCAGCTAATCGCTCTCGTACCATGGCTCGTTCAGTTGAGCTGCCAGCAAAGTCAGGGTGATTGGGCTGCTTGAATAGCTTCAATACTTGACCGCTGCCGATATCGAGAACTTCAGCTTCTCCGCCTTCACCTATTTTTTGGCTTGGGCTTAGGGTCAATCTTTGGCCTCGAATATAAACAGTACTCATGTCGCCTCCTCGGAAATCATTTTGCGTCGCACCACAATTAACGTAGCGTCATCATCTAAATGTCCCAATTCTCGATGCAAGGAACTGCCGGAAGGAGAAATGGTGACCACTTCACGATTGGCCAAAAATAATCGGCGGCGAACCATGTCTGGATTGGCAAAAAATTTATCCTGAGTCCAAAATTGATCAACCGAACCAACAAGTTCGATTTTGCCGGGTAATCTTTTTTCGGCCGCAGCCATAAAATGATGCAGGCCGTCGGTGGCTATTAGGCAATGATTGAGTTGTTCAATAGGCATAATTCGATGAATTCGGAAGGTTAGATAATCTGGGGGAAGTGACGTCTCGAGCTGATCTTTAATGAGATGATAGCCCATATAGGGGGGCTTGTTGTCAGGGAAGGGACCTAATTGAATCACCTCGCCGTTAATAACAATGACGCCGTCTCCAAAAGAAAAAAACAGCGCCGTATCTCGGTAGACAACCACTCCAACCATAGTAAAGAGGAAATAGTTGTTGATAATTTTTATGAAACTAGGACCCATATTATCAGCCAACAAGCTAATCAACCTCAGGGTTCCATCTCTGGCTCGATTCAGAATCCTTCGAGCGCCCTCTTCGGACGACAAATCAATGCTCAATTGTTTGGCGAGGCTCTGGACAAATAGTTTGGCTCCCAGTTGGGCGCCAATTTCACTATGTGGTTCACTGCCACAGCCATCACAAATTACTGCTATCAGAGATTCTGGAGCAATGAGATAGGCTGATGAATCTTGACTGCCTGTTGCTAGGGGGCGATGGTCTTTACCTGTAACGCCACCTTGAGCAAGTTCAAAGTTTGCTGAAATTGTATTCATTTCCACCTCCTTTTGGTCTGTGAAAGTTCATGGTGGTCTGTTGATTGTCTCAATCAGTCCACTGATAAAATTTATTATAAAACAAAACGACTATTTTGTCAAGACGGTTTTGATTAGAAGCACCGATTGATTTTTATGAACACGCTGACATTTGCTTTATTTCCAATACTTATATGGCGATTTTTACTTGGTGTCAAAAATACACATAGTCATAAAAACTGTGGATAACCTTATAGAAAAAGGCTCCGCAAGGAGCCTTTTGATTTTGGCGTTAGCCAATTATTAGACAATTGTTGTGCCGACGAATTCCTCGCCTTCAATGGCAGCGCGGAGATTGGCCATATTGCGACCATCAAGAACCAAGACCTTCAGGCCATGCTTTCGAGCCAACTGAGCGGCGATTGGATCAAAGGGTACATTCATGCGAGGACTCCACTTTTTGCCAATCATCTCCAAGAGGTTGTCCCAGGACAGCCACTTAAGGGGCTTAGCTGTTTCATCTTTTCTGGGATCGGCCGTATAAACATGGCTAATGTTGCTGGCGTTGATGACTACCCTAGCTCCGACATTAATTGCCCATAGTACCGCATCTTTGTCAGTAGAGCAGCCGGGTCTCCAGCCGCAACCGATAATAACCGGTTTAGTTGTTCGAATAGGAATGGTGGGGTTTTCTACAACTTCTCGATAGGCTAGGCCAGTCTGGCAGAGAGGAATCCACAAGAGCGTGGCGTTGAATTTTGTCGCACTAATTCCCAGTACGTCTAGCAGCCGATCATCAATTGGGGTTGTTCCGTGCATTTGTCTTAGCACTTCTACGTAGTGACCGTTGATTTTACCACCACCGACCGTCACAACAAAACGGTATTTGGCCGATAATTCATGCAACAATAGAGTAAGGCCTGCCAAGGCCTCCTGATCGATCCAAGATGATTCATGGTCTCGAGGACCAGGAACCAAAATTGATCCGCCATAAGAAACGACAATTCTTGGCTTGTTCGGCATTGTTTACCTCCTTTAGCCGTTTGGCTATAAAATTATAAAGGAAAAATAATTTTTTGTCAACCCCTCATCCGCTTAATTTATTAATAATTGTTATTTTAATATTTAACCAGCCTCGCCTAGCGAGTCTAGGCGGGTTAATAATCCTTAAGTCCCGGAATATTAAGGTAAATGTGGGCAGCTAACGGGGCGGGGTCCGTAAAGAGCTTATTTAATAAGGGTTATGGCTTGATTAGGCCTCGATTAGACATTGAGTCTGGGCGGGTTTATATTTGAGTAATTTTTATTATCAACTCAAAGAAAATCACACAAGATAAAATCGCCCTGATGGGCGATTTTTTATTTTGTCGAGCCTGCCCTACCTACCGCCTGCCTACCGGCAGGCAGGCGGTAGGTAGGGTTTACCCCCACACCAAAAATTTTGGTGTGGGGGTTTAATACCCTTTATTCATTAAATTTTTTAGTCAGATATTATTTAATGGTAATATTAATTTGATCGCTGTCTATAGTTTGGCCGCTTGTGTCAATGAGTTCGGAGTAAAGTTTATATTGGCCACTCTTGGCCTCGGTCCACAATAAATTGAGGCGACCAGACAAATTATTGTCGGTAAGAGCCCCCAATAGAGTCGCTTGACTGGTGGCTAAATTTTCTAAATAAAATTTAGCGCTTCGCAACGGAATAGCGGGCGCCAGTAGGGTTAAATTGGCTGGAAAAGATTCGGGGTAAATAATTTGATTTGGTTGAGGCCAGAGCCAAATGGCTGTGGGACCAAAGGTGTTAATTAGATTAATATTAATTTCGTTTCGGTTGCTATTATTAATGTCATCATAAACAATAGCTTTGATGGTGTGCGCGCCACCCGAGAGGCCCGTTAAATTTAATGAACATCGCCAAGAAGAATTATAAGTAGTGTCGGCGAGAATATTATCAACAAAGCATTCTAGGCGGCGAACTCCGCGCGGCGCATAAGTCGAAATAGAGACGCCCAACAGTTGATCGGTGACGTTGGTCTGGTCGGCCGGCGAGGTGATGTTGACGGTTGGTTTATTGGCCAAAGTATGGAGATCGTCATACTCGGTTGGGGGCAGTTCTACTTGGATTTTATTTTTAGTCATCCATTTTTTGATGGCGTCTTCCCAGCGACTATATTGAGGATCTTGGGAGGGGTTGGTCGGTGGTGGGCCATCGGGATTATCTTTATTCACATATTGTAAAATGCTGTGACGGGCGGAGTATTGTTTTTCTATTACATAGCTGTCTGGCGTTAAGTCAGTAGCCAATTTACCAGAGGCTTTATCAATTTTAACCTTGGTATCGCCAGGGACTTGGCCAATTAAAGCAAGGTTGTTGGGCGTCACCGGATCGGGCGGGGCAAAGGTCTCAATCGTTGCATTAGCTAAAGCTCGAGCCATAAAATTATGCCAAATCGGACCGGCCACAACCACACCATCAGATTTCGTTTTCATCGGAGTATTGTCGTTATTGCCAACCCAAACACCGCAAACCAAGCTTGGCGTATAGCCCATGGTCCAGCCATCACCCCAATTGTTTGTTGTGCCGGTTTTGGCCGCTACCGGGCGATCGCCTAAGTATAAAGCGGAATCGGCGCCAAACACAAAGCTGCGTGCCGCATTGTCAGATAGAATACTAGTTGTCAGGCGAGTAATTTGGGGTGGCAGGACCTCTTGTTCGTTCAGGGAGTCATTTTTCCATTCTTCCAAAATATTGCCCTGGCCATCTTCCACGCTAAGAATGGCGGTGGTGGGGATTTTTTTACCTTCGCGCGCCAAGACGCCAAAGGCTGCAGTATGTTCTAATAATTTTACTTCTGCGCCGCCAAGAGCAAGCGATAATCCATAGCGACTTGGGTCGGTCAGGGTGGTGTAGCCCATTTTTCGCGCCAAAGACAATACATTATTAATGCCTGTTAGATATAGGGTTTCCACGGCCGGAATGTTTAAGGAACCTGCTAGAGCTTGGCGCATAATTACCGGACCTCGTTCTTTGCCGTCATAATCATGAGGAATATAATCTTTTCCTTCTGGACCAGCTGGACCAAAATTAATTTCCGCATCAAACAGCGGTGTATCTGGCGTAAAGCCCTTTTGCCACGCCGCGCTATAAACGATAGGTTTTATGGAGGAGCCGGGTTGACGAGAGCTTAGGGTCACATTAACTTGACCGTCAATACTGTCATCAAAAAAATCCTTGGAACCGACCATGGCCAGAATTTGACCAGTCTTAACATCCATGGCCACCAAGGCCGCATTATTGGCGCCATAATTTTTAGTATTTATTTCTGCTTGCTTAGTCACCTCTTCTTCGGCAATTTTTTGTTTATCTAAATCTAGGGTCGTGATAATTTTTAGACCGCCCTGTTCCACCATTCTGGTTCCATATTTTTCTTCGAGTAAATTTTTGATGTACATTACAAAATGAGGAGCCAAAATATTTTCTTGGCGACTGACTATTTTTTTTAAGGTGTCCGCGCTTTTGGCTAGCTCTGCCTTGGGAGCATCTATGTAACCCTCTTTAACCATCAGATCTAAAATCAAATCTTTTCGGGCTACGAGTTCGTCGCGGTGCTGGCCAGAAGGTGAATAATAACTCGGCGCCTGCACCATGGCGGCGAGGAGCGCTGATTCGTCCAGGGTTAAATCGCGGGCCGATTTGCCAAAATATAGTTGGCTGGCCGCCTCTACGCCATAAGCCGTGGAGCCATAGGGAATCTCGTTAAAATACATTTGCAGAATTTGGTCTTTGGAAAAATTCTTTTCTATTTCATAAGCCAAGATAAGTTCCTTGATTTTGCGATTGTAGCTCTTGGTGTTAGTCAAGAGGGCGTTTTTGATAAATTGTTGGGTGATGGTAGATCCGCCTTGACTGGTGTTCAAGTGAATGACGTCCATTAATAGCGCTCGGGCGATGCCCTTCAAGTCAAATCCAGAATGATGATAAAAATCCTTATCTTCAATTACGATAGTTGCATAAACGAGATTGCGCGGGATGTCAGACAGGGGGATTAAAGTGCGGCGTTGCCCGGTGAAAATTTCGTAAAGCAAGGTCTGGCCAGCGCGGTCATAAATTTTTGTGCTTTGGGCGATTGATCGTTCCAGTAGTTTGTTGGGATTAGGCAGGGTAAGGCCATACCAAATAAAATTGCCTACCAAAAAGGCTAGAATTATAATAAAAACAAAAAGCACCAGGAAAAATAGCCGTTTGCCGACGCCGGCCGATTTGATCTGTCGTGTTTGCCAGGTTGATTTGGTCATAGATTATCAATCAATAAATATTAAGAAACAAAAATCATTATATCACATTTTTCGTTTTTTGTCCATAAAAAAACGGAGCCGCAGGACTCCGTTAATCACCACGTTGTGGTTATGGTTTGGGAACTACCGCCTCTGTTGCTTCGGCTAGGGGACGAGTCAGCGTTTCAATAATCCGATCAATCGGGTTATATGATTCAAACATTTCCTCGTAGGGCAGCTTGGTTACTCCGTCTTGTTCTAGCGCTTGGATTTTATCTTTGGTATGGAAAGCGTCATCTGGATCGGTCTGCCATAAGATACGTCCAACCTGAGGTCGTTGCCGGGCGGCTCGTTCCAGCAGGGTGAGCCCACCTGACCTTGAGTTAACATGTTCAGCCCCCTTGTTTCGTTTGTCAATGGTGGGTAGCATGGTGGTGGCAATCAGCCAGTTAATATCTTGGGTTGTCAAAATATCGAGCGCTTGCCAAAAATTAGTTGTGATCAATGTCTCGACGTCAGATATCTGTGCCTTGATGTCGTCTATTACGCCCTCAGCCAAACCGCGTTCTTCAAAGGCCAATAGCACTTTCATGGTTTTCCTCCCTTCTCTAAAAGATTAACAGATCGCACTTGACCCGTCAAGAGGATATTATTATAATAAAATTAAGGAGGAAAAATGTTAGGAGTCAGAGAGACAGAGGTGGTGAGGCATAATGTTTATCGGTTTTTGATCAGTGGTCATAATTATTACGAAAAGTATGAGCGTCTAAGTCGGGCTATTCAAGAGTTAGCTCTTCGTGGTTATCAGGTTTTAAGTATTGATAGTCATTCATTGGATTCAAAAGAATTGGAGGCTTTGGTGGTCGTGCTTCCTAAATAAGCATAACTTAAGGGGCGCAATTGTGCCCCTTGTTTTTTTAATAAAATAAAAAAGGATATGCGGGTCATGCACTTGACCCGTCAAGAGATTGTTGTTATATTATAGTAGTTATGATTAATACTGATTCAACAAAAATCGATCAACTTTTAAACCGCGGAGTGGAGAACATTTATCCCAACCGTGAGTTTTTAATTAAACTTTTGATTTCGGGCAAACGCCTGACTTTATATACTGGCTATGATCCAACTGCGCCGACCCTGCATATTGGCCATGCTATTACTTTATTAAAATTGCGCGATTTCCAAGAATTAGGTCATAGGGTAATTATGCTCATTGGCGATTTTACTGGTATGATCGGTGATCCGACCGACAAAAGCGCTACGCGTCAGCAATTAACTCGTCAGCAAGTGATGGCCAATTGCAAAAAATATAAGAAACAAGCTTCACACATTTTGGATTTTAATGGTTCAAATAAAGCTGAATTAAAATATAATAGCAAATGGCTGGCCAAAATGAATTTTTCAGATGTTTTAAAATTAGCCTCTCACCTTACGATTCAAAGAATACTAGAGAGAGACATGTTCGCCAGAAGAATGCCCGCAACTTATGCGCGTTGTCGTGAATGTAAAAACTTATTTAGATCACCAATTCAATTTGGCACAAAAGAAGCTTTTGATGCGGCCAAACTAACAAACAACACAACAACTTGTCCCTTTTGTAAAAAAATAACATCAATTGAAAATAAAGATTTAATTTTTCAACCAGAAAATAAGGTTTATTCACATGAACTTCTTTATCCGCTTATGCAAGGATATGATTCTGTGGCCATGGATGTTGACGGCGAAATTGGCGGCAATGACCAGGAGTTTAATATGTTAGTTGGTCGAACCTTAATGAAAGACTTAAAAAATAAAGAAAAATTTGTTTTAACTACTAAACTTTTAACTGATAGTGGTGGTAGAAAGATGGGCAAAAGCGAAGGTAATATGGTGGCTTTGTCAGCTTCGGCGCAAGATATGTTTGGCGGCATTATGAGTTGGTCAGATGAATTGATCATAAGCGGTTTTATGCTATGTACGCGTTTACCAGAAGAAGAGATCAAAAAAATGGAACAAGATTTAAAATCTGGCGTTAATCCTCGCGACCAAAAAGCTAGATTAGCCTTTGAAATCACCAAAATGTATCACGGCGAAGCCGTGGCCCAAAAAGCCCAAGAAGAGTTTGATAATATTTTTCAAAAAAATAAAAATCCGAACAATATCCCGTCACACAAACTTGAAAACCCCGGCACTGATTATACAATTCCAGATTTATTACAAGAGATCGGGGTTCAAGAGTTCCCGGGGGAAGATCTTAGTAGGTCTGGTACAATAAGACTTATGGAAGAGGGCGCGATAAAAATAAACAATATAACAGAGAAAGATTGGCGAAAAAAGATTAATTTCAAAAACGGAGATATCGTCAAAGTTGGGAAAAGAAGATTTTTTAAGCTCGGATAACTTTTCTTGACAAATTTTAATAAACCTTTATACTTTATTAAGTATAATTTTGACTTTTAATCTTTGATTTAATTTTATTATGCTCGCAATTAAATTAGCCAGACGAGGCAAAAAGAATCAGCCGTTTTTTCGATTAATTATTCAAGAAAAATCCAAGGACCCATTCGGTAGTTTTTTGGAAAATCTTGGTCATTGGAATCCGCGTACTAAAAAGGGAGAGTTCCACAAAGAACGAATTGTTTATTGGATTTCTAAGGGCGCTCAACCAACGCCCACGGTTAACAATCTTTTAATTAATCAGGGTGTTATTGAGGGCAAGAAGAAGGCCAGTAAACAACCACGTCAAAAAAAGGAAGCGGCCGAGAAATCCGCTGAAAAACCAGCCGTCAAATCGCCCTTAGCCGCGGCCGAAAAGAAATAGGTTTTACTTAATTAATTCAACAATAAAATTTTTTATGTCACCCTTTGAACGACCAAAGTTCCCAATGTCAAGAAATAGCGCTCTTAATTTAACCAGTGAGCTGTTAGATATTATTGATGGGTGTATGGCAACCACTCAGGATATTAGGCAACGCCGACAAGATAGAAGGGGGGCAGGAAAGCCCATGAGCACGAAAGAATTGGCGACTTCTGGTTCGCAGACTTTTGATGCTGAATATGGCGCCGAAACCACGGTGAAAGATCAAGTGCTCTTTATAGACCAAATTGCCCGCGAGTTATTGCACGAAAGGTCTCAGCGAGGAGTGGACCTAAGCCCTACCGCCCAAAAAATTCAAGACGCTCTATCGGGTAGACCGAAACTGGAAGATGTGAGATCGATGTTATTGGATCTACAAAAGAGATTGCAGGTTTCCTCTTGACCCATTCGGCCCAGCCTAGGGTCTGTGCGGAAGTCCTTGACAAAAAATTAAAAATGTGCTACAATATAATAATAGTTAGATAAACGAACCAGTCTCGCAGTGACGCAGATAAACGCAGATAATACGCAGATTAACGCAGATATATCAGCGTAAATCAGCGTAGGAGTCGGCGTAAATCCGCGTGTATTAAAGAAAAGGTCGTCAGACTGGCGGTAATGTTAACCTGATAGCATTTTACTACTATGGCTGAGAAACATATTGATCAAGAGTTTCTTGAGAATATTATTAAAGTGTTAGTCAACAACCCGAGCGATGTTAAAATCGTCCGAACGGTTGATGAAATGGGAGTCCTTCTTTCTTTGAAGGTGAACCCCGCTGACATGGGTCAGGTCATCGGCCGCGGTGGCGAAACTGCCCGCTGCATTCGTTCTTTAGTGCGATTGGTTGGCTTGAAAAATAAAGCCAGAATCAACTTGAAGATCGAAGAGCCGGAAGGCGGTCGAGCTCCTCAAGCTCCTCGAATGACTCGGACTGAAACGACTAGCGCTGATGAGGAATTGAAGCTCTAAATCTTCGATTTCGTAAATAGAAAATCGCTCCGTCTGGGGCGGTTTTCTTTTGCCCCGTTAGATCCCGAAAGCTCCGGCTTTCAAGTTGAGGATGAACCACATTAGAAATAAAATTTTTAACGGGGTCAGACCGGGGATTTAATGGGGTTTGCTTGAATTTTATGGTTAAATAGTTTATAATATATTTATGAAACAGCGCCCTATAATACAATTTGACATTATAACCATATTTACCAATATCTTTCAAAGTTATTTTAATGAATCTATTCTGAGGCGTGCGCAAGCTAGGGGTTTGATTAAAATTAAAATTCATAATTTGCGGAATTGGGCAACTGGCAAGCATAGAAGCGTGGATGATCGGCCCTATGGCGGCGGGCCGGGGATGGTTATGCGGGCTGACGTAATTTATCGAGCGATTAGAGGAATTATAGGGAAACCCCGACGCCTTACAGGGTCGGAGCTCTTCGACGGAGTCCGACACTCGTCGGAGTCGTCGGACCGACCGAAAGCGTCGGAGAAACTAAAAATTATTTTATTAAGCGCCGACGGGAAACAACTTGACCAAAAAATGGCTTATAGGTTTTCAAAATTAAAGAGAATTGTTTTTATTTGTGGCCGCTATGAGGGCGTGGACGCGCGAGTGGAAAAATTTGTGGATGAAAAAATTTCTGTTGGCCCCTATATTCTAACCGGCGGCGAGTTGCCGGCTATGACCATTGTGGACGCAGTGACCAGATTAATCCCTGGCGTGATCAGGACCGAGTCGCTAAATGAAGAAACCTTCACTATTCGTAATTCGTCTAAGACGCGGACAAACGCGGATTGGGACGCGGACAAACGCGGAAGTATCAGTGTAAATCTGCGTGGTAATCAGCGTAAATCCGCGTATAAGGAATATCCGCAATACACACGGCCAGAGGCCTTGACCTTTCGTCAAAAAGGTGCTATAATAAATCCCGTTAGAGGCCGCGAGGGCCCGCAGCGCGCCTCTGCCTCTAACGGGATAAAGACGCTGAAGGTGCCCAAGGTTCTATTGTCGGGCAATCATGAGAAAATCAGGCAATGGCGGACAAAACAAATAAAATAGTTAGTAGTTTTTGGCCATTAGTTTAAGTTATTTAGTTATTAGTTTTAAACCAGAAATCATAAAACAAAAACTAAAAACCGTTAACTCACAACTAATCAAAAAATAATTCCAAATTTATGCTTGGATTCAAAGGACCAGAAATAGAACCAAAAGCATTGGATGCTGAAGCATCTGAAGCTTTTAAATCATTTATTGAGGTAGCTGAAAAATTATCAGCATGGGCCAGGGAATATTTATTAAAATACAGAGCGGAAGAAGATGAAGAAGAAACAGAGGTTCCCCCGGATCTAACAACGCTAATCGAAAAATTTAAAGCGACCCTTGAACAAGCACTAAAATTTAATGAGCTAACCGAAAGCCTCGGAAAATATAAGGGAGTTATAACGGTAATTGAAAAAGAAGAAAAAGAAAACGATACAAGAAATTTGGCGGTAGCTTTGGCTGGTTTAGAATTTTGAATTTGTTAACAAAAATAAGAATAAATTTATATTTTATGACTCCAACATCGCCAGAGATAAAACCTTCTCAGCCGTCAGCTCCGGAATCTCAACCATCAATTTCAGAACGGCCGCCAAAGGGGGCCGTTGACGAAACAACGTTTGAGGCGGCTGGGCAGATGAAGCCTGAGAGTAAAAAGTTCTTCCGTAGTTTATTTGATCGGATTAAATCTTCCGATGTAGTTCAGAATATTACTGATCGTTATCAGGTTTGGCGAGACGAAAGATTGGCTCAGCGGGGTCAAGGGGCGATTGATCGTGCCAATGGTCAACAGCAATGTGAGCAAGAGCGGGCCGCTGCGGCTCAAAAGGCCAGCGAACGGTCACAAGCCGATTTGAAGCGATTAGAAGAAATTATGAGTAAGATGGGTAAAAAAGTTAGCGAGGAAGATTATGTCAAGGTGGCAGCCGAGACAATTAAACACGGCGAAACTCAGCTCGAACATCAGGCTAGGGCTCAACAGATTTCTGGTCAAATTGAAGACTTGCGTTTGATTCAAACCAGCTTTACAGAACAAGCCGAACAAGCCAACGGGCGACTTGATGGTCGTCTAGAGGCAAAAATGAATATTAATAATAAAAGCATTGAAGAGTATGGCCAA
>Ga0268281_1000308_pt1 | contig 37731 bp, 31 predicted proteins | sample saktaG_10_FD_190134 | JGI IMG/M metagenome (GOLD analysis project Ga0268281, IMG submission 190134) | Saline water microbial communities from Sakinaw Lake, British Columbia, Canada - sak_2011_5_24_50m | ecosystem: Environmental > Aquatic > Non-marine Saline and Alkaline > Saline ...
CGGGAATCACGCGTGCATCAGCGGGATTTATATCGCTTGAGGATCGCATCGCAGGTTCGATCATTGTGATAGGGAATGCTCCTTCAGCTCTCCTTGCCGTGTGCGATATGGTCAGGTGCGGCATGCGGCCGTCGCTCATCATTGGCACACCGGTAGGGTTTGTGAATGCGGCGGAGTCAAAAGAGGTGCTCCGGACGCTCCCTATCCCCTCCGTATCAAACGAAGGAACCCGGGGCGGGACCCCGGTTGCCGTGGCTGCAATAAACGAATGCATAACAATCCATGCGGAGGAGACCATGCATGCGCGATCCGGTCACAGGGTTTGAATACCCGAAAGCCTGGCAGGAGAAGTGCCGGTCGAAAGGGGATCTTGCCGATGTAAAAAAAGGACTTGCTGTCCTTACGTCCTCAGGAACGGTACTGCGCCGCGGATATACGACCGGGACCACCGCTGCTGCGGCGTGTAAAGCGGCTATTCTCTCGCTTCACGCAGATATCTCCTCAGTTCATATTACCATCCCCTGCGGACTGAATGTGGAGGTTCCCGTCAATGCAAGAGACGGACGGGCGAGCGCGAAAAAAATTTCCGGAGATTATCCTGCAGATGCAACGGCCGGGTGTGAATTTGTTGCCCGGGCAAAAAAAAATGAACGCGGTATCGGACTTGTACCGGGGCGGGGGATTGGGACGTTTGTCCGCACTACCCCGCGGTTTATTAAAGGCATGCCGGCAATCAATCCGGTGCCCCTCTCCTGCATCCTCCAGTCTATGCAGGAAGCACTTGATCAAACCGGTTTGCCGGGTGTCACCGTGACGTTGTCGATAACGAAAGGAGCTGCCCTGGCGAAGAGGACGCTCAATTCCCGAGTTGGCATAGAGGGGGGGATATCGGTACTTGGTACCACAGGTCTTGTCGAGCCCTGGGATGACCACCTGACAGAGTCCGTGATGGACAGGATTTCTGCATCCCAGCATGCCGTCCTCACCACCGGCCGGACCGGCCTCCGCTACGCCCGTCTCCGGTATCCGGAGCATGATGTCGTGTTAATCGGTTCGAAGATCCATGATGCGCTCACGGTTGCCCGCGCTCCTGTGGTGCTGTTCGGACTGCCCGCACTGGTCCTCAGATACATCAAACCTGATATTCTGGAAGGTACGGAACTTTCTACTGTCGAAGAACTGAGTGCATCGCCCCGCTTTGGCGATATTTTGAAAACCGTTCTTTTTTCCTTTAAGAAAACCCATCCTGACGTCCATGTAGTGATTGTGACCAGGGATGGCAGGGTTATAGGTGAAACTTCATGAAGATCGTTGGTGTGGGGTGTGGCCCCGGTCTGCTCACGGAAGAAGCACTCCGCGTCATCAGATCAGCGACCCTGATCTATGGATCCGACCGGGCAATCGAAATCTGCCGTCCACACATACCTCCAGGCTGCACCGTCAAAACCATTGATGACTTCAAAGCATTGCACACGCTCCCGGACGACGCAGTTGTCCTCTCGACAGGTGACCCCATGCTCGCCGGGCTCGGATATCTCAAGGGTGACGTGGTGCCGGGCATCTCGTCTCTTCAGGTTGCAGCGGCACGGCTGAGGATTCCGCTGGCACGGATCGTTCCCGTTGTAGCCCATGGCACAGGACATGAGCAGGGGATGAATGACACCCTGGACGAAGTGCTGTGTAAAAGAATAGTCTTTCTTCTCGCCGACCCGAAATTTGACACTCGTGAATTATATACGAGGCTCCAGGCACTCAATCTCCCGCTCAGGGTGGCAGTCTGCGAAAACCTTGGCTATCCGGACGAGAGAATTTTCGTAGATAATCTCGAATCTCCACCACCGGTTACTTCAGCTATGTATTCACTTATGATCGGTGACTTTTGATTTTTGTACCTCGTTTTTTTGATCGGGCAACCAAAAGCCTTTTTCACCACCGGTTGATATTGTGTACAGGAGACGTTATCTATGGACAAGGCAACCAAAAACCAGATCAGTCTGGCATTCTTTGTCATCGGTTTTATCATGATGTTCTTGCCAGATCTCAAGCATCTTGATACAATTCCTATCGGGATTTCAGCATATTTTGGATATATGTTCTACCTCGGGCTTGCCTTCATGGCAATCGGGTATTACCTTAAATAAAAATTAAGGATTCAATCCCCTACTTTAAGGGAGGGTCGGGGGGGTCGTCAATTGACTCACTATCTTTTTTATCACTGCCATGTACTGATGTTGATTCCACCCCAAACAATGGCATACCGCAGTGCGGGCAGACTACAAAACCCTTATTATTTTTTCTCACATCGATGACCTCGATGAATCCAGAAGCAAGTATGGCGGTGGGAAGGGCAAACACGCCGATACCAATAACCACTACTACCCCCCCAATAACCTGTCCAAGTGGTGTTATGGGATAGATATCTCCATATCCGATGGTGGCAAGTGTAATGATTCCCCACCACATTGCATGGGGAATACTGGCGAATTTCTCAGGCTGAGCTTCGTGTTCGGCATAATACATGCAGCTTGACGCAATGACCAGCACCATTAACAGGATGCCGAACGCCACGATGATGTCTTCCTTCTTTTTTACAAGCACTTCCTCAAATAATCTGATTGAATCGGAATATCTTCCCATCTTTAATACACGGATTAAACGCAACAACCGGAGCTCCCGCAACATCCGCAGATCAATGGGGGAGGAATACTGGCAGATAGAAGAGTAAAAATGCAAGGAGATCGACAATTGCCAAGGGTGTGATTGCATACCGGAGCCGCCCGGTAACCGGGTTCTGGTACTACTTATAAAGTGTGCATGTCCAGATGCGGAGGATGTACTCAATGGGTAAAAACAATGATTGAAAAATCATCAATGAGTCGGAATTCAATAAGGTACTGGGTATGAATGGAGGAGACTGTTTCCAGTATTACAACAAGGACATTGACAATAATAAGGACGGACATCGCGATATTGAACTTCCTGCTTGCATGATGGTCGCCTTCTTCTTCGATAACCGAAAATATATACTGCTTCACCGATTGGATGGTGCGAATATGAACACCCCGGATGTCACGTATAATCTAAGTATATAAACAAACTTATGCAACTGCCGATTAATCGCTTATCGATATATTTCAAACTCGTTTTTTTAATGGAGCAGCACGCACGCGGGAATAATCAGGAAAGTTATTTGGGTTCCTGTTTTTTTGTGTGTTCCGCATCCCTGTCAACCTTGATTTCGCACTGGCGGTCACCCATGCACATCGCCTTCACAAACCGGGATTTATATTTCGGGTTCAGGCTCTTCTGCGTGCTCAGGGTGAACGCAAGGCAGCGTTTGAACGCACGGTCAGGAGAAGCACCCATGCCGGCTGCCTCCGCGACAAACGGGCAGTGTTTGACGATGACCACTGATCCATTATCGCCGACTTCCATCACCTCGTCCTTGTAGTCCGGGCCAAACAGGATCGCCCTCACAATGCTCATACTTTGAGCAAGGTCCTCTGCGCTGGTGATCGGCAGTTGAAGCGAACGGGCGATATCAAACCCGAATTTTGAGAACTCAACCCAGATCTCCTGTTCCAGTTCGTCATACCGGTCCCCGGCTACCGGAGAGAAGACAATTTCATACATCGCAGGAAGCCGTGCGGCACCCTTCGCGGAAATCTTCCATTTCACATCATCGGGAATCGATCTCAGATCCCGCATCCAACTATTCCCCCCTGATCGAGTGTATGGTTGCGGGGTGGATATCAAACCTTGGGTACGTGCCGGAAGCATATTATGATTAAGTCCCGGAATAATTGTAAAAAAGGAGGGTATGGAAGACCCCCTCTTTGTCGAACATTGTTTGCCCTTTATCAGTGTCAGATGAGAGATCACAGGGAATATTGTGACAAGACACTGCAGGGCGATGATTTCCCCACCCTCTCTCTAGTGAGGGCACATTTCTATAAATTCCACCAAATATTAAGCATTTGCCAATCAACAATGCACAGCAGGAAGGGATTGCATCAGGAAATGTCCCGTATGCTTCTTTCTGAACGCATCGGGCTTGCATGGCCACCGATGGATTGTATATTGTTGCTCCCGCTGGTTCACAAAAAAATATCCGGTGAAGTATGATTATTTACGGGTACTCCGTTTACCTCCCCATTGCAATATGGACACCTTTGTTGATGCATATCATGCCCTCATCTTCACGACCCAGCTTTTTGAGTGTGAGACCTTTATTGAACCAGCAGTCGGCATCTTGAGGATCGCATTTGAGCGCGCTGTCGTAGCATATGACTGCCTCCTCGTATTTACCGAGGGTTTCGAGTGCATTTGCCTTGTTGTACAATGCATTGGCAGAGTCAGGCTTGTATTCAAGGGCTTTATCGTAGAGTTCCAGAGCTTTTGCCATATTCCCTTTGTACATCATCTCATCGCCATGTTGTATCCAGATGTCTGCATCATTTGAAGTCTGGACAACTGTCCTGTGGCTTTCCATTCTCTCCATTTCCAATCACCTGCCATGGGGGTGAATTCCCGTTGAACCCCGCTGGCTACTCCACAATAAAATAGATCTAAATATATATTTTTGCCATTAACATTTGCTGTTCATCTATGAATGTATGTTTGCTATCTTATTTTGCCGTGCATTACTGATTCGCAAATATTTATGGATTAATTAAAACCAATTACATTTTATAAAATTTTTTCGGAGGATTTAAGGGCGTCAGTTATATGCAACAGCCATGTCCTTATTGCGGTACCGATGTTCATTCAACCATGTTGTATGTGACGGAATGATGGCCGATACAATGGATAAATAATTGGTGAACGATGATACAACCAATAGCATCATCCTGATATGTGAGGGAATATACGTGCTCGAAAAGGACAATATTTCCCAGATTAAAAAGGACAATATTTCCCGGATTAAAATCCTCCTCAAGGCATATCCAAAGGGATTGACAATCACGGATATTTCTTCGAAACTGAAGATGAACAGGAACTCTGCAGCAAAGTACCTTGAGGTTCTCCTCATATCAGGGCAGGTGGAGACTCGCTCTTATGGAACTGCCCACGTTTTTTTCCTGACCCACCGGATCCCCATCTCAGCGATGCTGAGCATCTCTTCTGATCTCGTTGTGGCACTTGATGAGAGTCATAAAGTTGTCTTCTGCAATGACAATCTCCTTACCTTTTTTGGAATTACACGAGATCATATTGTCGGGCACCATATTGTTGAGATCTATTGTCAGGATATTCAGGATATTACATTTCCTGACATTTTTGCAGATATCCTTGTCAACCCTGACCTTGTAAAGGAGATCCCAATAAAGAAATCCAACGAGAGTTATTTTTTCAGGATAAAGGGTATAAAAACGGTTTTTGATGATGGCTGCCGCGGTATCACTCTCGTTATGGAAGATGTGACAAAGGAAAAGAAGTACCAGCTCGACCTGGAAGCAAAGGAAGCCCGGTACCGGGGAATTGTGGAGGATCAGACCGAGTTGATCTGCCGGTTCCTCCCGGACGGGACCCATGTCTTTGTCAATGAAGCCTACTGCAAATATTTCGGGAAAAAATGCACGGAACTTATCGGGAAAAAGTTCAGACCAGAAATACCGCCCGAAGATCAGGCAGGCGTCAGGGAACATTTCGCGTCACTTAAAAAAGACCATCCGGTCTCGACCACTGATCATCGCATCATCATCCTGGATGGAACGATCCGCTGGCAGTGGTGGACCGACCGGGCGATATTCGATGCGGAGGGACAATTAATCGAGTACCAGTCAGTTGGACGGGATATCACCGGACTCAAGCGGGCTGAAGAAAACCTGCGGGAGAGCGAGAGGAAGCGGGCTGAAGATGCAATAAGGAACAGTGAGAATTATTTACAGACAATATTCAACGCTACACATTCCGGGCTTGTTATTATCGATCCGGAAACACATACCGTCTTTGATGCCAACTCCACCGCTGTAGAACTGATTGGGACAGAAAAAAGTAACATTGTCGGTTCAAGCTGCAAAAAGTTGTTCTGTTTTGCAGAAAATGACCAGTGCCCGGTTACCGATCTCGGCCAGAAACTCATCCGCTCAGAAAGTTGTCTCTTCAATGCCAAAGGCGAAAAGAAACCTGTCCTCAAAACAGTTGTCCCTGTACAGCTTGGCGGCCATTCATATCTTCTTGAAAGTTTCCTTGATATAACCGAGCGCAAGCGTGCTGAAGAGGCATTACGCGAGAGTGAGGATAAATATCGAACCCTGATTGAGCGGGCAAATGATGGTATCACGATCATCCAGGACGGAATTTTAAAATTTGGCAACCAGCGCCTCGGAGAACTCTGGGGAGGTCCTGTTGAAGAGATTATAGGCAGACCTCTGACTGATTTTGTCCATCCGGATGCCATGCAGGAGGTTCTCGAACGTTATAAACAGAGAATGGTGGGGGGAACTCCGCCGCCAGTTTACGAGACGATACTGAAGCACAAGGACGGGACCAAGTTTTATGCTGAGCTGAACGCAGGAGTCATTGTGTATGAAGAGAAACCTGCGGATCTCATTATTCTTCGTGACGTTAACGACCGGAAAAAGGCAGAGGATGCGTTGCGCGAGAGTGAGATGAAATACCGGACGCTTGTTGACAACCTGAACATAGGGATTTTCAGAACAAAGTACGAGGATGGCGGACAGATTATCGAGGCAAACCGGTGTGCTGCAAAGATGCTGGGATATGATTCTCCCGATGACCTTAAGAAAGTGAAAATCAAGGATATTTACGTCGATTCCTTTGTAAGAGATGAGATGTTTTCAGAACTCTGCACAAAAAAGAGTGTTAAGAACCGGATAGTGGAGCTCAGGAAACGGGACGATTCTACCGTTTGGGCTTCACTCTCAGCCAATGCCCAGTTCGATACAAACGGGAACATTCTCTGGTTGGATGGCATAGGGGAGGATATCACCGAGCGCAAGGGTGCGGAAGAGACACTGCGGGAAAGTGAGACAACTGCACGGGCACTCATCAATGCAATGATGGATTCTGTCCTGTTGCTGGATTTGCAGGGTGTAATCCTGGACCTGAATGAGACCGCTGCCCGGCGATTGGGAAAGCTAAAAGGTGAATTGATCGGTGTGCTCGCAGATTCTGTCCTTCCGGAAGAGGTTGCACAGGTGAGGCGATCGATGATTTCCCTGGTGATCAATAAAAAGGAGGCGGTCCGTTTTGAAGATGACCGGGATGGAATCTGGTTCGATACAGTCGCATATCCGGTAATTGGCGCGGACGGTGAAGTGACCAGGATTGCGATAATCGCCTGTGACATCACCGAGCGCACACAGGCTGAAGCGGCGCTGAAGAAGAGTGAAAAGAGATTCCGTGATCTGGCAAAGATGTTACCGGTCGAAAAACTGGTGCCTGCAGACGTGGCTGTGGCTGTCCCCGGGCTTCAGCCTACTGCAGGTATTGCGGCATCTGAGAGTGCTGTTCAGTCTCCCGAAATTATGAATCTCCTTAACCTTTCCAACGCGCTGAAAAAGGCGCAGGCTGGTATCACGATTCTCGATCTCTCGGCGCACTGCGTCTGGGCAAACGATGCTCTGGTCACCATGCTGGGTGTAGGCAGCAGCGATGCAATTGTTGGAAAGAGTGTTGCGCAGTATATCGCAAGTGAACTGCGAAAGCCAGTGCTCGACAGGTTTTCCGATGTAAAGAAAAAGCGGGGGCATGCATTATTCCCCATTTCCCTGATGACACCGGAGGGGCGGGTGCCGGTTGAAGCGAGCGTTTCGATCATCGCTGACTATAGCGGAGCCCCTATCGGCTACCTTGCGATCATACGGCATATGAAAGACAATGCCCCGGAAGGTATGGGATGAAAAACGGATCCCAAAAACCCGTCAATCCCAAAAAAAGGGAGTCTAAAACATAATATTATATCCAGTGAGAAGACAACTGCCCTGTTTTTTTACCGTCAGTTATATACTGTACCATGTTTTCGGCTCAATAACATGCTGTCCATAATTCTGGACGGTTTGGTACCACATTGTGTATCTTTTTTACTTGTGGTTAACAACCAAATAAAAATAGTATAACCTTATTATTGATTAACAGGAAAATTAAAAAATTTCTTTAAATTTATTTTGGGAACGTGTTCAGGATTTTCTATGATAAATATTGTGATTTCCAATAGAATTCACACCTAGGCTCCAATGGTTCAGTCGAACCAGAAACTGAAATTATAGTGGTAATTTGGTATTTTAAGCATGCGCTCCTCTCCATTAACGACAATTTTATCATCCTGATACATTTTTGAGCTAATTCAATCACGTTAATTCTGATGGCAAATAAAGTATTCAGTCATTTGAAGACCGCCCTTCAGACGGATATTTCCATACCCAAACCATAAAGTTTAACATGGGTTGTTCTGATTGTCGATTGGAGGAGGTATAATTATGGACATAAAATACGTACCAACAACATGCCCGTACTGCGGCTGCGGTTGCGGCTTCAACCTTGTTGTCCAGGACAAGAAAGTTGTCGGCGTCGCACCGTGGCACCGGCACCCTGTCAACGAGGGCAAGCTTTGCCCCAAGGGGAACTATGCATGGGAATTTGTGAACAGTCCGGACCGGCTGACCAAACCGCTCATCAAAAAAGATGGCAAGTTTGTCGAAGCAAGCTGGGACGAAGCATACAAGCTGATTGTATCGAAATTCAAGTCATACAAGGGCGACGAGATGGCGTGCCTCTCATCAGCGCGCGTCTCCAACGAGGAGAACTACCTGATGCAGAAGTTCGCCCGCGCTGTCATGAAGACACCCAACATCGACCACTGCGCCCGTCTCTGCCACGCATCGACCGTCGTCGGGCTTGCCGGGGCATTCGGGTCCGGTGCGATGACCAACTCGATCGAGGATATCGGCGAGTCCAAGTGCATCTTTGTGATCGGCAGCAACACGTTTGAGCAGCACCCGCTCATCGGACGCCAGATTATGCTGGCAAAGAAGCGCGGTGCCAAGCTGATCGTCGCAGACCCGCGGTTCACGCCGACGGCAAGACAGGCTGACCTTTACATGCCATTCTACTCAGGGACCGATGTAGCGATCTTCAACGGCCTGATGCAGCAGATCATCAGGAACGGGTGGGAGAACAAGGAGTTCATTGCAAAGAGGACTAAAGACTACGAGAAACTCAAGGAAGTCGTGATGAAGGACACGTACTCGCTTGAGAACGTCTCCAAGATCAGCGGTATTCCGGCAAAGGATCTTGCTACTGCAGCCGAATGGATTGCAAAAGCAGAGTCCAGCAACATCCTCTACTCGATGGGTATCACCCAGCACACCGTTGGTGTGGATAACGTCAAGTCAACTGCAAACCTCCAGATGGTCACCGGTAACCTCGGCAAGCGGGGCGGTGGTGTCTGTGCACTGCGTGGACAGAACAACGTGCAGGGCGCCTGCGACATGGGAGCTCTCGCGAATGTATACTCCGGTTACCAGTCGGTCATCGTTCCCGAAATGCGCAAGAAGATGATCGACGCATGGGGCTGCGATATCGCTGAGGGCAAAGTCGGTCTGACAGTCACCAAGCTGATCAATACGCTCGCTGACCAGCCAGGAACGGTCAAGTGCGTCTACATCATGGGCGAGAACCCGATGATCTCCGACCCGGACCTCCACCATGTGGAGAAGGGGTTGAAGAACGTCGAGTTCATGGTCGTGCAGGATATCTTCCTGACCGAGACTGCCGAACTCGCAAACGTTGTGTTACCGGCTGCCTGTTATGCAGAGCGCGACGGCACGCAGACATCAACTGAGCGCCGTGTTCAGAAGTGGAGAAAGGCGCAGGACCCGCCCGGCGAGGCAAAAGCCGACTGGCAGATCATCTGCGAGCTCGGAAAGGCGATGGGATACGAGAAGCAGTTCCCGTACAAGAGTACCGAGGAGATCTTTGTCGAAATTGCCAAGGTCACCCCGTCCTATGGTGGCATGGACTATACACGCCTCGACAAACCCGAAGCGCTTCACTGGCCCTGCCCGACAAAGGAGCACCCGGGCACACCTATCCTCCACAAAGAGAAGTTCGCAACTGCGGACGGCCTTGGCGTTCTCACGCCCCTCGAGTGGAAACCCCCGGCGGAAGTGCCGGACAAGGACTACCCGCTCATCATGACCACCGGGCGCTGCATCTGGCAGTGGCACACCGGTACCATGACCCGCCGCTCGGAGAACCTCGAGCGCGAGGAGCCCACCGGCTGGGTCGAGATGAACCCGGAGGATGCAAAGGCACTGGGCATCAGGGACAAGGAGATGGTCAAGGCGATCACCCGCAGAGGAGAGATCAAGATCGGTGCACGGGTCACAAAAGACATCAAGAAAGGCGAGGTTTTCATCCCGTTCCATTACAAGGAATGCGCTGCAAATGTCCTCACCAACAATGCACTCGACCCTGTTGCGGCCATCCCGGAGTACAAGGCGTGTGCTGTGAGAATCGAGAAGATAGCGGAGGTGAAGTAACATGGCAGCAAAAGGTGACATGGTCTACGCATGGACCAATGATGCGGAGATTGCAAAGAAAGCCGAGCTCGGCGGAGCGGTTACCGGCCTGTGGAAACATGCCTTGGAGTCCAAGATGGTGGACGCCGTTTTTGCCATTCAGAAGGGCAAGGACCTGTATGATGCGCAACCCGTGCTGATCACAAAAGCCGCAGACCTCAAAAACACCGCAGGATCACTCCACTGCGGGACGCTCCTCCTCCCCAAGCTGATCAAGAAGTACTTCGACGGCGCAAAAACGATGAAGATCGGTGTCACGGTCAAGGGCTGCGATGTAATGGCATTTTACGAACTTGCCAAGCGCAAGCAGATCAACCTTGATAACATCGTCATGATCGGTGTCAACTGTGGAGGGTCAGTCAGCCCAATCCCTGCCCGCAGGATGATCAAGGCGAAATTCGATGTTGACCCCGACAAGGTCCATAAAGAAGAGATCGACAAGGGTCAGTTCATCATCGAGTACGAAGGCGGACACAAAGGCATCTCGATTGACGAGCTCGAAGACGCCGGTTATGGCCGCAGATCCAACTGCCGCCGCTGCAAGTACAAAATCCCCCGGCATGCGGATCTCGCGTGCGGGAACTGGGGCGTCATTGGCGACAAGGCAGGCAAGGCGACCTTTGTCGAAGTCTGCAGCGAGAAGGGTGCCAACCTTCTGAACGGCGCGGTAAAGGCAGGTGTGATCGCTACCGAAGCACCGAACCCCAAAGGGCTCGAGATGCGCGGCAAGGTTGAAGGTGCCATGTTCAAGCTCGGTGACAAGTGGCGCAGGAAAGATTTCACCGCACTTGGGGCAAACCTCTGGGAAACTATCAACAAAGAGACTTCACGGTGCATCAAATGCTATTCGTGTATTGAGAACTGCCCGGTCTGTTTCACTGCTGCCGACGAGCTGATAAAGGGCTCCCTTATGGTCAAACCGGGGGAGCTCCCGCCGAATTCGATGTTCCATATGAGGCGGTTCGCCCACATATCAGACAGCTGTATCAACTGCGGACAGTGCGAGGAACTCTGCCCGATGGATATTCCGCTCGCACTCTTCTCGCATGCAATCCGTGTGGAGGGGGATGCTACCTTTGAGCCGAAGCTGGGTAAGGCAGCATATACCAATTAATTTTTCGCTTGGATATCTACACGAACATGGCGTTCCCTGAAGTGTGGTAGGAATCGGATTCTCTCCCGGTTCGGCTAATGATGGGTATAGGATGGGGCGGGGCAATCATCTCTGGAGTAATTGTACACCGTGTCAAGGTGAGTGTCAGGACATTATTCGCCTCTTGTCCTGATCCTCGTACCCTGCCTTATGGCGCAACGCGTGAACATCATTTTAAAGAACTGTGCTATCCTGTTTTTGACATTCATGAAAAATCGTTGAAAATGTCTTATACTCTCATAATCTTGTAACGTGATACGTGGATGTAGTGGTCGAAGACAGTTTAAATTGTTGAATGAAATATCCTTGAAAATGCCCACAGATTTGAATATCTCACCCCAGTAGTATTATTGTCCTGCTGATGGGATGCAATTCATCATCCGTGTGTTCACTCCTCTTTCACTCGATGAATAAAATAATATACTTTTTTTCCAATGTTCATTACAATATTATTGAATAAAGTTGATTTTATTGAATTTGTGCACGAACACACTAAATCATTGTGTTTAACGATCTCGTTGGTAATCCCCATTCAGCGATCCCGGATCATGAGCGCTTTACCTTTTCGGGTAATAAAACCCTCTGCCATCAGTCCTTCAATAATCTTGTGCACTCGTACCGGATCATGGGGAATGCTCTTTACAAGTTCCTGCTCACCTTGGTCGGGAACCGCAAGAAGCGACGTTATCACGATGCCGCGGATCTGACGATCCGATCCTTTGAACGTTTCCTGTTTTGTGTAATGGGCGCTCCGCCTGTTGGGATTGGGGATGGAATTTTTTAATGCAGATCCATAATCCATCAGTGCCCAATACCATACTCTTGGGTTTTTTTGATACAGTGCCTTTTCTGCAAAGGGCAGTATTTCGCGATCACGGACCGATGACCGGTCATTAAAAAAGAAGTGAATGAAGACCCGCCGGATATTGGTCTCGATGAAAACGACCGGCCTGTTGAATGCAAATGCGGCAATGGAACATGCCGTCGCATGCCCGATACCCGGCAGAGTCTGAAGCATCGCAACATCAGAGGGGAGAATTCCGTTATACTCATCCATAACCTCTCTTGCACAAGCCTGCAATGCGATTGCCCGGCGGTTATAACCCATCCCCTGCCAGAGTGCAAGTACCTGGTGGAGCGGAGCTTTAGACAGGTCACCGAATGTTGAGAAGGTCGTGATAAATTCAGGATATTTTTTCTCTACCCTCTCTACCTGAGTCTGCTGGAGCATGATCTCAGACACAAGAATGCGATAGGGATCAATTGTGTGTCTCCATGGCATGTCCCTTCCTTCAAGGTTATAAAAAGAGAGGATGATTTTCTGAAATTGAGTAAACGTCCCGGCATGTATCCCTTCTTTTGAGACCCGATTTCTGAATGCTTCACTATCGGTAAAATCCGCTGTAATTCCGGAATCGCGGTTTGCAGACATGGCAGGAGAAATACTACGTGTGCAGGAATTGTCCGTCCATCAAAATAATCGTTCATATCCCTGCAATCTTTTCCTTGTATCTTCCCAGCCTCGGGATAAATGAGAAGGAGAAGACGGCGTTTTGACTGCCGGAGCTTGCACGAGGCAATACACCGTCGAGATGATGAGCACCCAATAATGCATAAGAAAACGGTAATTATTATGTTCTCTTAAACATTGAATCAAGTTGTTCCCGGGTAAATCTGACCATCGTTGGTCTCCCGTGGGGGCAGGAGAATGGGTTATGTGCCATCCTGAGCTGCTGGAGCAGGCGGCGGCACTGTTCCTGCGTGCAGGCAGTACCGGCTTTTATTGCGCTGCGGCAGGCGATAATACGCGTGATGCGCTCACGGTTACTGATGGACCGGGGGGTCTCTTCCCTGCTGAGGTCATCGATAATCTCATTGACCAGATCAGCCTGTTCGAGCGTACCCAGCACAACGGGTATTGCCCGCACCAGAAATGTATCTTTCCCAAAGTCCTCAATTTCGAACCCTTCATCTGCAAGAGACGGCAGCAGTTCCCGCAGGACTGCAGAATCCCGTGCGGAACGATGAATGAGGATTGGGGCGATAAGTTCCTGAGAGCGACGGGCCGACTCCCTTTTTGCGCTCACCAGTTCATACATGATCCGTTCGTGGGCAGCATGCTGGTCGATGAGGATCAGGTCCCCGTATCGCGTAGCGGTGAGGATGTAAATCCCCCCGAACTGACCGATCACGTCCATTTCGGGAACAATGGTTGTATCCGGCAGGATCCCCGTAGGAAGTTCGGACTGGCGGAGCTGGCGATCTGTGGTGATGATACCTGTATGGGTGGGTTCACGGGCAGGTTCGCTGACACCGTAGGAACGTACCGGTTCAGGGTCGTATAATGCAGAGGTATACCGGTACCCTGATTGCACAGGGAGCAGCGGGTGTTCCGGTATCTTTGCAGCAGGAATAAGGTCAGATTTGAGCAGTGCACCCGTAACTGCCTGACGGACTGCGGTGCATATCTCGCGTTCCGGTCCCAGCCTCACCTGTTTTTTTGCCGGGTGGACATTCACGTCCACGAGGGCAGTATCGATTGTCAGGTAGAGAAAAACAACCGGAAACCGTTCCTTTGAAAGGAGTGTCCCGTATCCTTCGATGATTGCTGTATTTACCGGAGGTGATGAGACAAAACGCCCGTTGATGGAAACAAGGATCCGGTTTTGGTTTTTCCTGAAGAGGGCAGGACGGGAGATGTAGCCATTGACCGATACGATTGGGTTGCAGTACTCAACCGGGATCAGATCTGAAGATATGGTGCTGCCAAAGAGACGTACAATAGTGTCAAGAAGCCGGGGTGTTTGTTCTGTTGTTATGACTTCCCTGCCGTTATGGTTCAGGAATACAGAAATTTCAGGATGCGCTAAGGCAAGCCCTTCTGTGATGCCAGAGATATGGGCAAGCTCCGTGCCGAGGGACTTTAAAAATTTTTTCCGTGCAGGAGTATTAAAAAAGAGGTCCTGTACAAGAATATTTGTACCTTCGGGAGTTCCGGTCTCCCTCTGCTCCCTGACTTCCCCGGCTTCAACAACCACCCTGGTGCCGGAGACCGCCCTGCTCTTTTTTGATTTTGTACATAGGGTAACCCGGGAGACAGCAGCAATGCTCGCGAGTGCTTCGCCCCGGAATCCAAGAGTCCTGATGGCGTCGAGGTCTTCAATCCCTGCAATCTTGCTGGTTGCATGGGGGGTAAACGCAAGGACTGCATCGCCCGGTGACATCCCCTTCCCGTTATCGATGACCCGGATCGTGGTGATCAACCCCTTTGATGATGACACTTCGATATGGACTATTCGTGCCCCTGCATCGATTGCATTCTCAAGCAACTCCTTGACAACAGAGGCCGGGCGCTCGACAACCTCTCCGGCAGCGATCTTATTGACCGTGGCAGGATCGAGGATATGGATGGTCCCCTTACCATTGTCCACATTCATAAGGGTTTGTCTCCATTCTGTATGCGCCTTTTAAGTTTGTGAAGTATCGTGAGCGCCTGAAGGGGTGTCATTTCATCGACTTGGATCGCTCTGATCTCATCAAGGATGGGATCGGATCGCGGATCGGGGGCGCGATGTGCATCATCGGCAAGGAGCAGCTGCGTATAGCGCTGAACCTTGTGTGAGGGTGTTTGAGTCTTGCTTATCGTCTGCGTGAGTATTTCATCTGCACGCTCGGTGACTTTTTGGGGGATTCCTGCGAGTCGCGCGACGTGGATACCGTAACTCTTGTCGGTTGCGCCGGGGATAATTTTGCGTAAAAAGATCACATCGCTCTTTGTTTCACTGACTGCAAAATGAAAATTCTTCACTCTTTTGAGCTGGGACTCAACATTGACAAGTTCATGGAAATGGGTGGCAAAGAGGGTCTTTGGCCCCGTGCGGGATCTTCCGTGCAGGAATTCAAGGACAGCCTGCGCTATGGCAAACCCGTCAACGGTACTTGTCCCCCTGCCAATCTCATCAAGAATGACAAGACTTCTGTCAGTCACATTGTTGAGGATATTTGCAAGTTCAAGCATCTCCACCATGAATGTGCTCTGCCCGCTTGCAAGATCATCAAATGCGCCGACACGGGTGAAGATACGGTCAAGCATACCGACCCGTGCATGGGCTGCCGGCACAAAGCTGCCCGACTGTGCCATGATGCAGATGAGTGCCACAGCCCGCATGTAGGTGGATTTCCCTGCCATATTGGCGCCCGTGATGATCATGATTTGGGTCCCGTTTCCGGACAGGTCGGTATCATTTGGCACAAAACCGGCAGGAACGTTCCGTTCGACGACCGGGTGTCGTCCTTCACGGATCAGAATGTGATTCTTCTCATCGAGCACCGGCCTGACATAATTATGAACCTGCGCCACCTCAGCGAGTGCGCAGTACACATCAAGTGCCGCGATGCCCTTCGCGGTCACCTGAAGATCGGGAACTGTTTTTTTAAGCTTGTCAAGAAGGGCACTGTAGAGTTCCCGTTCAAGTGACAGAACGCGTTCATCCGCATTGGTGATCAATGCCTCTTTTTCTTTGAGTTCGGGAATCGTGTACCGTTCGCCACCGGCTGTTGTCTGCCGGCGCTCGTAGTGAGAGGGGACACGGGAGATGTTGGATCGGGTTACATCAATATAATACCCGAAAATCCTGTTATACCCGATTTTCAAGGATCTTATACCGGTACGATTGCGCTCTTTTTCCTGCAGTTGGGCAATCCAGTCCTTTCCCGAAGCGAGGATGGTTACGAGTTCATCGAGTTCTGCAGAGTAACCTTCCCTGATAACACATCCGTTCTTTGCTGTTGCAGGAGGATCATTTTAATAAGGGTAAGAGTATCCGGCAGTTCATGGAGATTGAATGTTGCATCCCTGACAAGAGCCGGGGGTTCTTCGCCCTGTCCGTTGACCAGATCTTTTATCTCCGGGATCAACCCCAGTGATACCGTGAGTGCCACAAGGTCGCGGGGACCGGCATTTCCATATGCAATCCGTCCTGCAATCCGCCCGACATCCGCCATCCGGTTCATCAGGGCACGCAGGGCATGACGGACCGTCGGTCTCCTGACAAAAAATTCTACCGCATCAAGCCGGCGATTAATCTCTGTGGGATCGATGAGAGGGCGTACTACCCTGTTGTGGAGCAGTCTTGACCCCATCGCTGTTTTTGTACAATCAAGGCAGGAGAGCAGGTTTGCGCCTTTTGCCAAAGTGCGGATGCTCTCGGTGATCTCAAGATTGCGCAACGTTGTCGCATCCAGCATCATGCACTGCGCGGTTGAACGGGTCGATAATCCGCTGATGTGGGGAAGAGGGGAGTTCTGGGTCTCCTGTGCATACCGGAGTGCAGCGGCTGCAGCACCCAGTGCTGCGGGAATATCCTCGCACCCGTATCCGGCGAATGACGATACATGGAATTGTAATGCAAGTGTGTTCCTTGCATTCTGTTCCTCAAATGCATCATCACGGTACGGGTTGACAACCACCGCAAGATTTTTGATGGCTGTAATGATTTCTTCAGGAATACATGAAGGGACAATACATTCCGCGGGATGATACCGTGCAACTTCGGAAAGGAGATCCTGCAGGGAATTTTCTGCAGATATACTAGTGACAAAAAACTCCCCGGTTGAGATATCGAGAAATGCAAGTCCCCATTCCCCATTAATGGCGCCCGGACAGACTGCCATCAGGTATCGTGCATCGGTCGACAGGATTATTGAAGGGTCGATCACGGTACCCGGCGTGATCACGCGCACGACATCCCGCCTGACGATCCCTTTTACCGATTTTGCGTTTTCCAGCTGGTCGCAGACGGCCACGTTGTATCCTTTCTGCACAAGCTTTGCGATATATCCCTCCGCTGCATGGTACGGGACTCCCGCAAGCGGGATTTTTGAGGTGCTCCCTTTCGAGCGTGAAGTAAGTACGATGTCCAGTTCACGGGACACCAGTTCAGCATCAGCAAAAAATGTCTCGTAAAAATCACCGATATGGAAAAAGAGTATTGCATCGGGATAGCGCGCTTTGATAGACATATACTGGCGCATTCCGGGTGAGAGGTTCCCGGCGATATCCTTTATAATGACATCCTCTGCCATCGCGTCCTTCATTCCTTATGGATGGTATCTGTTTTGAAAAGATTAAACCGATCTGATCCTGAACGTACTGGTGGAATGGCTCGGTATCAGAGCATTTTCATGGGATTTTTTTATCATCTGCTGCGAGAAAAACCGCGATCTGACATCAACTGCATTTTTACTGAGAAAAATATCTGCAGGGTCATTTCCTCATTTTACGTCCTTCGTACGACAAATAGTATGATAAACGGGAGAACCACAATTACGGTAATCATTTCAAACAGCAGGCCGGTTGAAAAGGCGGTGATCATGGGAGAGGCTATGAGGGAGATAAGGGCAATCCCGGGCCCAAAGCCGTAATTTACAATAAGCAGGCAGATCGCCAGAAGAGAACCAATCCCGATTGCTGCATTTTTAAAGTCCTGCGCGCTTGGAGCAAGAGAGAGGACGATGCTGCCGCACAAAAAGAGATATAAAAAGAACCAGCCATTGGGATGATCGATAAGGTTCTGTGAAAATATTATTATGATGTTTTTTATCATATCTTCACTCCCCGCAACCAGATCTCCGGTCAATGGGACAACGGGAGGTACAATACAGCCAAAGTATGTCGTAAAAATCCATGTCAGCCCGGCAAGGATAAGCGGGAGGAAAAAGAGTGGTGCGGTGCTGATGATAACCGTCCCAAGGATAGGGATTCCGGGTTCCGAATAGGTGACTGATCCCCCTTCTTTTGAGAAAAACACAACTTTTCTTATCTCTGCCCCAGTGACAAGGCACCCGATCATATGAGATATTTCATGGAGGACAACGCCGGGCAGACGGATCGCATAGTACAGGGACCGGAACGGTACAACCTGAATAAAGAGCCGGTCAAGTCCGACCGATATCAGGATAACCATAACGGCAAGGAGAATGGCCTGGAAAAAACCTGATATGTCCATGGGGAAAATTCCGTAATAATGATAACTTTTTGATCGCAAAAATTTTGAGGTTTTGATCCGGCTCATTCATGGAAAGAGTCTGTACCTTCCCCGGCACGCAAAAAATCCGGTGCATTGGTACACATTGGTAAAAAAACAGGATAGTTTACCCGTACAGCACTCAGGAAAGCATTGACCAGCATACAGGTAAATGTAGGATTATTCAAGAGCCAGTACTCTTACAGGTTTTTCAACGCCACGAGGTCTTTAACCCCGACCAGTTTCCAGACAAGCGACCGCTCCTCTTTAGCAATTGCCGCCGGGGCGTCGTCAGGTGAATGCCCGAGAGCAGCAAGGATATTGCAGGAGAGGTCACGCCCGACAATAAGGTCTACGAACTTTTCGCGTATCAGTTTCTTTTCAATAGAATCATGGACTTCTTCCAGATAACCCTGCAGCGTGACAAACATATAGGAGGAAAGATCTTTTGAGTACCGTTCGACTTCCACGGAAACATAAGGACTTTTCCGGAAATATTCCAGTTTTTTCCCATATTTTGTAGAAAGAAAATACAAAAAGGATCCGTCGAATACATAGAGGAACGGTGCGATATACGGGTACTTTTCACCCTGGAATGCGATCCGGCAGATGTACCCCTTGTCAATCAGCCGGTCATATTCCTTTTTTTCCATCCGCGGGATCTTCACAATTTCCATGAGTATACACCATCTGATGAGAACGAAAGATGATAAACCTTATCAAATATCCTTTGAATACATACCAAAAAATTAAGGAGATTTTTCAATGGGGAATCCCGCTCGCGTCCACGCATGGATGCCCCCGAGGATATTGGTAATATCATGGAACCGTTCCTGTGCAAGGACACTCGCGGCGAGGCTTCCTTTGTATCCGGCATCGCAATAGACCACTAAAGGCTCATTTTTCGGGATCTCCTGGAGCCGTTGCGGCAGCTCACCGACATAAATATGGTGTGCTCCCCGGATATGCCCTACAGAACGATAATTTTTGATATCACGGACATCAAGCATAAAAGGCGTTCCTTTTTCCAGCCATCCCTTCAGCTGCTGGACTGAGCAGGTGTGAATCGTACCGATCTCCTGTGCACCCTTAAACCATGCGGGAAAACCTCCGGCAAGGTAACCGGTGATGTTGTCATATCCAAGCCGGATAAGGTACCGGAATATGGGGTCAAACCCAACGTTGAAATCATCGACAAGGATTATCGGTTTCTCATAGGAAAGGAACCAACCGGCAAATGCCGGGATTCCCTCCCGCCAGATCGACAGGCTGCCCGGGATATGCCCTGCTGCAAACGATGTCGGTGACCTGATATCAAGTATCCGGGCACCGCATCTCATCAGGTCATGGACCTGCGGAATTCCCAGTGGACGGGGGCGGAAATTATTCCCGGTGACCGGCCCTTCGCCAAGGTCATACTTTTCCATCTGGCGGAAGTAAGGGGGAACATAGGGAGATTCAGTAACCCGCTGCCGGATAAACAATTCCCTGCCCATCCTGATCTGCCGGTTCGTGCTCCGCTCGTAACCGACAGTTGTGAACGGATGATCGGTGATCTCCCCCCCGCAGACTGAACCGGCACCATGCGCGGGACAGATGATAACCCCTTCCCCAAGTGAGAGAATCTTTTTGTTAATGGAATCAAAAATTTTTGCTGCCATTTCAGCATTCCGGTCTTTTCCAAAAAAATCGGTGCGGGCAATGTCACCGGAGAGAATAGTATCACCGGAAAAGATCATGTACGGGTCAGGTGATATGGCCAGGTCTCGTGCTACAAGCGAGATGCTCTCCTCAGTATGGCCGGGCGTTTCAAGCACCGAGATTTCCAGAGATCCAAACATGAACCGGTCCCCCTCTCTCACCGGGATACCGTATGAGAATGGTAATTTTGCACCATGATAGACCCCTGCACCACACCTTGCTGCAAGTTCTCGTGAACCGGTCACATAGTCCTCGTTCCTGTGCGTTTCAAAGATGTGGGTGATTTGGGTTTCTGACCGATCTGCAATATCGAGATACACATCACAATCGCGGCGGGGATCGATGACCGCGGCAACACCCCCAAAAACCCACGATGTACGAATTGTGGGCGATTCCTTCAGAAACGATTGTATGAAACAGCATCGTTAGATCCCGTAACGGGAGTGAACACTGCCTCAATATAAATGTTGTGAGCCCTTGGATCTTCTTTCTTATTCGCCACGCAGCAGAATCGATTTGGTTTTGGGTTTTGATGTGTAGTCTTGTATAATGTCGCAGAGATAGGAAAGGCTCACCGGCTGGTACCTGACCACTTCGGCACTCACATTGATCCTACGGTCTTCAAAATTGATAAACGGGAAATCTGCAAGATTATTATTATGGTGGTGGCCATGAACCACCCAGCCTGAAAAAGGCTCCCCCACATCGTCCGGATCATGGATCAATAAGAAGGGGATATCCATGTGTACCAGCGTTTCAGAGATATTTGCATCCGTATTTTTTTCATCATGGTTGCCTTCCATGATGGATATTTTGCCATTCAGTCGCTGGAGATATTCTGAAGGGTGTTTTGCATCCGGGCCATAGCAGAGGTCGCCGATATGGAAAATCCGGTCAGCCGGTTTAACCGTATAGTTCCAGTTTTTGATGAGCACGTGATCCATCTCGTCTACCGCATCATGAGAAAACGGGCGGGAGCAGTATCTGATGATGTTTGCATGGCCGAGATGGAGATCGCTGATGACAAAAATATCCGGATCCTGGCGATACCTGGGGCAGGTCAGTTCAAGACCGCTTTTTTTCCGGTGCTCCAGTAATGTTTGCTTCCATGTCCGTCCGGCATCGGGAATGCCCGGAAAAAACCAGCGATGAAAAATAAGGTCGTACTCAGCAAGGATGTCTCCACCCTGTACCACAGTAATCCGCAGGCCCTCTTCATCATACAGAGGCGGGCGGGCAGACATTTCAGGTAAACCCGCTTCTGAGATGCCCTGATGAAGGTGCTGGCTCCTGAAAAACCGGCCTGACTTTTCTAATGAGGATAATACGACAAAAGACTGGTTTTCAAGTTGTGCGAATATTTCTGAAGCCCGTTCGCGGTCAAGCCTGTTTGCGATAGTCACATGGAACCATTTCTGGCCGGGATCCTGGTCCCACGTGTTCAGATCATCCGCAAGATTCCCCACCGATCGTGCAACCGCCTCGGTGAGATCAGCGAGCAGATATGTGGGGATAACCTTATAGGCGATCACCGCTCCATTGAGCCCCTGGTTTGTGTCATATCCATGGATCAGGAAAGGAATTGCACCAAAGGCTTTGGCTGCAGATTCGACTGCTGTTAAAAGATCCTGTACAGAAACCCCTTTTTTTACCGTGAACGGTCCAAAAAGCGTTATATGAGGGTGTTTCTCGGCGAATTCCTCAATCTGGAAGGTCTTTGAAATTCTGGCTGTGGTCTGTTTGATCCTCCATTTTGTCCTGCCGAGCCGGATCTCGATAAGGAACATATTCTCCGGAAATGTTACTTCCATGACCACAATCCGTTTGAATATTTTTCCCAAACATGGTTAAACCTTCTGACGTGATTTTTTCCACAATCAGGCGTAACCGATAGCAGGATCCAAGTACGGATACGAGCACGCGTACCTGGCATTTCATAAAAAAGAATGGATCGTGCCAGGGAATAGAGTGGAATTTATTTAACCTGCGAATTGTGTTATGGTAGATACACCAGATTGGTCAACGTATACACAAGGCAGATTTTTCCCGGAATTTCACTCTGACAAAATGAAAAATCCGGGGAAAATTGTGATATAGTGCCGATTCTCCGGAAACTTAATGAAAAAAGAGGATGCATTAAGGATCATGTATGTTCCGACAAGGATCTTCTTCACCAAAGGGTTGGGAATCCACAAGGACCGTCTTGCTTCATTTGAACTTGCGCTGCGGAAAGCGGGAATCGAACGCTGTAATCTGGTCTATGTTTCAAGCATCTTTCCCCCGAACTGTAAACAAATTTCAACCGCACAGGGTTTAAAGGAACTAAAATCCGGCGGGATTACCTATTGCGTCATGGCCCGGAACGAGACCAATGAACCCAACCGGCTGGTATCCGCGGCAATTGGCCTCGCTCTCCCAAAGGATGTAGCGGAGTACGGGTATCTTTCGGAACACCACGCATTTGGTGAAACCAAGGAAAAAACCGGCGAATATGCAGAAGACCTTGCAGCGACAATGCTTGCGACAACACTGGGTATCGAGTTTGATGTCAATGCCGCATGGTCTGAACGCGAGCAGACTTATAAGGCAAGCGGGAAGATCATCAAGACAAAGCACACATGCCAGTCTGCCGAGGGTGACAAGAACGGGCTCTGGACCACGGTTATTGCGGTTGCGATGTATTTGTAGATAATGTTACGATAATTCAATTCACTAAAATTTTTTTAATTACACCTCTTTTGAGGCTACGATTGGTCAATTATTGTTGTGACCAACACTATATACTAAAAATTACCCCTTTTCCTCGAGTGCCATCAACTTCTCCGCCAGATCCCGCACCGCCACCCGGGCCGGACTGTTAAAGGGAATCTTTGAAACCGGTTCTGCGGCAAGGTCTGCCTTCTCTACTTCAGGATCCTCCGGGATAAATGCGATTGGATTTTCACCCCCTGTACCGACCGGTGCAGTTCCGGATTTGTAACGGTTAAGGACAATCTGGATCCGTTCGGGTGCAAGCCCAAGCGACGTGGCGATGGTGCGGATACGGGAAACAGTGCGCAAGCCTCGTGCCCCGGGATCGCTCACAATAAGGAGTACGTCAGGTCTTCCGACTGTCCCCCTGCTGATATGCTCCATACCAGCCTCGGTATCAATCACGATGAACTGATACTGGCGCCCGAGCTGCTGCATGCATTCCGAGAGCAGGTCGTTTGCAAAACAGTAGCATCCGGTCCCTTCCGGCCGTCCCATAGCAAGGAGGTCAAAACCGTCTGATTCGACTAATGCCTTCCGGAACCGGTATCGTATGTACTCGTGACGGGACATGCCGTGGGGGATGTTCTTTGTGAATGCTTCCTCACGCATGCTCCCTATGGTTTCATGTACCTCCACTCCAAGCGCTTCATGGAGGTTTGCATTCGGATCTGCATCGACTGCGAGGACAGGTCGCTTGCCTGATTCAATTAAGGAACGGATGATGAGAGAACTTACGGTTGTCTTTCCGGTCCCGCCTTTACCGGAGACTGCGATGGTAAACGTCTGTGACATGATGGTTTCACTCTCCGCCGTTTCTGATCCGGGCTGATATTTCCACCGCTGCCTGCATAATCGCAATCGCCCCGCTCCGGTCGGCAAACCGTATCCCACAACTGGGTGTGATGAGCGACTGACGGTCAAAGAGGGATTCTGAGATACGGGTACAGAGATCTGCCCGTATCGCCAGGTACCGTGCATACAATGAATCAACAGTTTCGCAAGAGAACACCCGGAGATCAGCAGGGACAATCCCCCATGCAATGACTCCCCCTCGCTCCATGTACCCTGCAATCGTATCGCCAAAAAGCAGGAACTCTTTTGCCGTTGCGAAAGCGTCGAAAGAAATTACAGAAGGTTCGAGATCAATGACAAATTCCCAGTCAGTATTGGCGCAGCAGTGAATTCCCAGTCCACCCTGTACAAGGGCAGCGATGTCCTGCCAGCCCGAGCGTACTGTTTCAAAGTCAATTGGCACAACCGATGACCCCAGCGATGCGAGATACGGCTCGTTGAGTACGACCAGTGTTTCCTTCACGCTGGTCTTTTTCTGCATCTCGGCTTCACACCAGCGGGAGCGGAGCGCGAGCAGCTTCGCGAGCATATCGGCAACCTGTGCATCGTAGTAGATCGGGCGTTTACCGGCATCGACCACCTGCATTCCAAATGTGACCGGGCCTGTCACCTGGCATTTGAGGATAGGAACAGATGAGAGATCATGCGTCATCATCTCGATAAAACCCGAAGCATACTCTCTGTGGAGCGCATACGGTGCAAAGTTGCCTTCAAGGTAATCGGCAAAGACGTTCTCCATCGCCGCGAAGGTATCGGCGGCGCTGTCAAAGGTAATCCGCCCCTCCCGGATACTGCGTCCCGGCAACTGCTCGGAGTCGTTATAGACGATGCTTTCCAGTTGCCCCCGGTCAGGGAGCGTAGGGACATACGGGAATTCCTTAAATATCGAAAGGATGTCCTTACATGCCTGTGCCGGATCGGTGTGGGGGAGTGCCCCGACTCCCGTGGCACGGGAGCATGGAGGTGAGATCATCCGTGCCATGAGTTACCTCCGGTGTAACCTGCAGGCATCAAGCATCTTCTGCACTTCAGGGAATAGCGAAAGATCGGTGTGGGGTAAAAATGCACTGGAGGTATACTCGTCCATAAACGCTGGTTCAGCGTTCAGCTCGATATAGGCAATCTTTGTGGCAATCTCATCGAGCGTCTTTCGTTTCCGACGGTTAATCAGGGCAATATTTGCACCGGTCACCGCCCCGTTGCCGATATTTTTAATCTGGCTGATAGGGATCTCGGGGATCAGCCCGATCGTCGTAGCGTTCCTTTTGTTCAGGTAATTACCGAATGCCCCGGAGAAATAGATAGTAGTTATCTCCTGACGGGATACTCCAGCCTCCTTCATCAGCGTCACACAGGCAGCATGAACCGATGCCTTGCTCATGATCAGGTTTTTGATGTCATTTTCAGTCAACACGATATCCTTCCCGATATCGGTCTCTTCTGCCCACACGACAACGTATTCCGGGAAACGGACACCGGTACGGATCCTTGGATTATCAAAACCGGTATTGATCCGCCCGTTCCGGTCGATAACACAGTTCATGAGCAGCTCTGCGAGGAGGTCGATCAGACCCGAACCGGTCAGACCCCGTGGCTTGATCCCGTTGATGGTGCTGTATACCGGGTCAAGCGTTACAGGATCGATCGTGATCTTATCGATGGCTCCGGGATTTGCCCGCATACCAAAAAGAACCTCCCCTCCTTCCAGCGCAGGCCCGGCTGCGCCGGCGCAGGAAAACATCCATTCCCGGTTCCCCAGTACAACTTCGAAGTTTGTGCCGATATCGATAAGGAGGCAAATATCTTCTCTCACTTCCATACCGCAGGCAAGGATATCTGCAATGATATCCCCTCCGATAAAGTCGCTCACTGCGGGAAATGCAAAGAGCCCGCCATTCCTGTTGCAGGCAATTCCGATCCTTTCGGAAGCAACCGATAGCGCCCGTTGGACAACCGGGACATAGGGTTCGGCAATAATATATGCCGGATCAATCCCCAGCAGCATATGGGTCATCACCGTGTTGCCTGCAACTACTACTTCATAGATATCCTCACGGTCGATCCCTGCACTGTTTGCGGCAGTGGTGAGCGCGGCGTTGATGCTGTCTGCAGCAAGTGCCTTGAGTTTTGAAAGGCCGTTCCTTTTTGCAAAGTTCACGCGGGCAAGGATATCTTCACCACAACTGATCTGTTTGTTGTAATTGGAAGCGACTGCGACCATTTTGCCGACGACGAGATCCCATAGGTATACAACAACTGTGGTGGATCCAAGATCTACCGCAGCGCCGTAAAGCCGCTTTGATGTATCATTTTCCTGGAGATCGACCAACCGGTACCCGCCCGGAACAAGAGCAATGGTGCAGGTCACTTTCCAATCGGAATGACGCAGGAGAGCGGGGATTTCCCGCAGGACTTCCAGCGGCGCATAAATCTTCTCAGCGATCGGGCCTCCGTTTTTCTGGATACCCCACAGGAGCCGTGTGAGGTCCGGAGAGGGGTCGGAGAGTGTCGGGGAATGGAGTTCAACAAAATATTTCCTGACAGAAGGATGCAGCTCGATTTCGGTCTCCTGCCCTTCAATCAGTATCTTCTGATCCTGAATCAGGGTGCTGTCCGGTATGATTATCTGGAGATCTCCCTGCACGGTAGTTTGGCAGGCGAGACAGGCCCCATTTGCCAGTTCCTCCTGCGTAAAAAACTTCGAATTCTTTTGCTCGTCAAATTCTATCTTACCTGATTGAACATAGACCACACATTTTCCGCATTTTCCCTGCCCGCCACAGACCACATTGATATTCAGCCCGGCACGCTGTGCGGCATCAAGAACGGTAGTATCACGGGGCACTTCGATCTTGCGGTAACCAGGAAGAAAGGTTACAGTGTGCATTTATTTCTTCCACTCCTGGTCCAGGTACTCGCTAATATCTGCTGCGTCCCTTGGCCCGACCAGTACCTTCCATCCTGTCATCTCCTCAATCCTGCCGGAGAGCGGGGCCGCATAGCCGGGAATAATTAGTTTTTTGTGGGTTACTTCGTTTTCCACCCCGAACCTGATCAACGCGTCGCGGACGAGGGTTTCATTGAGTTTGCCTGCAGCAACGGACGTGAGAACTGATAACCCTTCAGTATCGACAACCAGCATAAAACAGGGGACGCGGGAGGATTCGAGGTACCCCTGCAAGGTAAAAAATGTCAGGGAAAAGTTCACGGTCATGAGCACCGGTGCATCTTTTCCGGGAATGCCCACGCGGTACAATCCGGGGTTCATCTGGATCGGTTTCTGGGGATCGGTATAGATATTCTGGCGTAGTGTAAGAGCAGCTTTTACTGATGCCTCTGACAGCGGGGCAGTGACAATAACTGATGCATATTTTACAATACCAAGGGCAATTGCAGCATCCTGCACGTCTGAACACGTAGCATCGAGAAAAACGGGGTACCCAAGATCCGGCATCGCTCTCGTAATAGCAAGCTGCCGGATTGCTGTAGATGCGGTGATAAATTCACCAAGGGACTGCGGGGATAAGTCCATTACAAGATCCTGCACACCTTCCCCGGCACACTCGTTTGCCAACCGTACCAGTTGTTCCCGGTCCCGGGCTTTGATTACAAGAGGGCAGGCATGGTGCTTTGCGAGAGCACATATCTCCTTTGCATTTTCTTTTGTTGCTGCATGGATCAAGGGGCGGTATGTGCCACAATGGACAAGAGCTGCGGAGAGTGACTCTGTCTTTTCAGACATGAGCACAAGCGGCAGATCGGCTGCCTTCTCAATCGTTGCAACAGCTGCTGCAAACATTTCCTTATTGCCGCTGGAATTCTCAAGGGCAATACCATTACACCGGAGATCTGAGCCGACCCGGGTGAAGTATTCGTCCCTGACCCTTTTCGTTATTGCCGAAATTTCTTCCATTGTCTGCGTATCGGATACTTTAAAGAAAATTCCCGGTGGATTGTTGAACGTCTTCTCGTGCCGGTAGAGTACGAACTCCTCTCCGACTGCAAACGAACGTTCCCCAATACCTATTTTCACAAGCCGAATGGGCGGGCGTGTACTTGCACCCAGCACCGATTTTGCCTGCTCGTCAAGGTACGGGCAGAGGTCGACATCTGCCTTTCCCCCGGCAAGTTTCATGGCAAAGGTAAGACAGGTAGGGTCTCCGCACTCCTTACAGTTCTTTTTTGGGAGGAGTTTGTAGATGTCAAGTGCTTTGAGTGCCATGTCAGATACTCCCCGTGGGATTTGTACCTGTTTTCAGGCTTGTAAAAGCTTTTTTAAGCTTGCCAACTGTTTTTGGATGGCGCACACAGATAATCTCCGCACCGGCAACAGCCGCTGCAAGTCCGGCATAGAATTCCCATGCAACAGCCATCTCATCCTGATTTGCAGGATCGGCTTCCCTCACTTCTTTAATTGTGAGTGAGTCGATTGCTGAACATATCATGGGCATCGCAAGGTCTGTGTCGCCTTTAAGCGCAGAGAAACGGATGCGTTCCATCGCAGAGTATGAGTACTCAAAACCGTACCCGAGTGCCCCGGTATACGGGTCAATCATGATATGGTCGCGCTGTATCCCAATCTCCCGCAGCAGGATATTGAGCTGTTTTGCAAGGTTGATGTCAATGGGCGACTGTGCGATAATTGAATGGTTATAAGCAAGCGCAGCAGCAGCGATGCTCCGGTACCTGCCTGCTTCCGCAGTACCAAGCAGCAACCGCTCTCCCTCACCGGCCTCACCACACTTCTGGAATACCCCACTGTCAATCCCCGGCTCGTTGCTCCCTTCAATGATGAGGGGAAGGCCTGTTGCCGACAATACCTCTTCGACAGATCTTCCTACAGACAAAATATCCGAAAAATTCTTCTGCCGTGTACTGGTAAGGTAGAGGCGTATCAGATCAGCACCATACACGGTCTCGGCGGTTGTAGCCCATGCCGTCACATCGTCAACAATATCGCCGCAGTAATTCCGTACGATCTGCGGCCAGTACTGCGGGTCGTCGCAGATCTCAAGAGCAACGAGTGGTGAAGAAGTTTGTCCATGATCAAGGAACGGAAGCGTGGTTCCCCCGCCAACACGGTAGGAAGTCTTCCGTGTCCCTCCCTCTGTGCGTGTGGCACCCAGTACCACGCCACCGATTGTACCTGTCCAGTCAAACCGGATATCTGTACCCATCATGTACCTTCACACCAGCGGTTTCATGGTCAGGGAGGGATGCCTCACACGTTCCAGAAAGGCGGTCAGTTCTTCGATCGTGGTCGCCTTTGTCTCATCGGCAATTTTTTCAAACAGGTCCGGATAACCCCGTTCCGTGAGTTTTTTTTGCAGGCGATCTTTTAATTCATCTTTGAGCTGCGAGGACATCCATACAAGGCGCTCAATACCGCCATCCCCCTGGAGAAACCGGTTGGAGAGGATATAGTACTTGGAAATACCGGCAAACCCGGGTGTCTGGGCTCCGCCACCGATTGTCCCGGCGAGCGTTGAAAAGGTCATCCCTGATGGCGTGACACCTTTGAATTCCCGGTTCACGACCATAATTCCGTTCACTTCCGGAAGCATGAGAGCAATGCATTCAAAACACCCGCAGCAGGTCATCGGGTACTCCATGACACTGTATAGTGAACACCGGTCGATTTCGCCATGACTCGCCTTTTTTACAAACCTGTTGACGCCTTCAAATTCCCCATTCAGAGCATTGAGAAGAGTACCTTTTTCGACCGGCTGGTTTGCGCCGGCCGGGGAGATCTCGTACGCGATCTTTCCGTCAAGCCAGCTGATGGCCCCGCAGAGGGCAGGATGTTCGGGGGTGATAACGCACACGTGGTTTGGGGCAAAGGTCTGGCAGAGGGTACAGGAATAATATGTATTCACATCCTCATCGCGCATTCCTTTGATCCGTGCATCGCGTTCTTCATATACGGTCTCTGCATCCTTCATGGCCGAAAGCACTTTTTTCTCATCGGTGATCAGCGTGACGGCTACGGCATCGAGGAGCTGGGGAAAGTCCATGCGGAACTTGCTTGCAAGGAGTTTCCCGATATGCGTGATCTTCACCCCTTTTGTAACTGCCTCTTTTGAGATCCTCACCCAGATGAGATCGCGCTGGGCAACATGCCACGATCCCTCCCCATAATTGACAAAGTTATGGATCCTCCGCTCAAGCACCGGTTCGTAATCTTTTTTCATGGATTTGCCGGCGACCTCGACGATAATGCCAAGCGGGTTTGCAGACCCTTCCTTCATCGCATCGATCTCAGGACCGATTACGGTAACCTGCCCGTCTTGTATCTCGCCAACATTCCGCATTTTTAAAAGTTCAAAAGCCGGGGACCTTCCGCCGCCGAATTCCACGTACATCTCTTCTTTCCTGATACTCTTGCCTTCAAATGCGGGAGAACACCCCATAGGAATCGGGATTGCAGTTACAGTCACCCTGATGCCTTTCGCTTCCATGCCCTGCCGGACAGCATCTTCCGGTTGTGCCTCAACCCATCCCTCTCCTCTATAATCCCCAAGTGATATGAGGGGGAAGCCAAGCACCCGCATCGCGTCAACCACCGCGATCTCTTCATCAGTAAGTCCGGGAAAAACAATCACAATCGCTTTTGCCCGCTCGGCAGCATATTTCAGGAACCGGGCAGTGTCTCCGGGGGTAACACCGCCAAACATCAACGCAACCCGCGACACAATGTCAACAAAATGCACCCCGTATAAATTGGTGGAGCCCAGCGGGATAAGCCGGTATTCAAGACCCAGTTTTACCTCTTTGTTACGGAGCTCAGGAACGACCCCTCCGGCAAGAAAAGTGAGCATGGATTTTTCCTGCAGTTCCCTGCAGATGCCAACAGCGGAACCTCCCTTGACCGGAGTCCCGATGACAAGGGCGAGTCCAAGAATACTCCCGTCCACGAGCGAGTACCCGAGTTTGCGCAGCACTGTATCGCCAATAAAACCTGTGTAGGGAGAGGGTTCCTTTCCCTCACGGTCTGTTTTTTCCAAAAGAAGAAATTCCGCGGCGATTATTGGATTATTTGAAGCCCGGACATATGCATCCTGTGCGGATGTGCTATTTCTTACATCTATTCCCGTGAGCGCAAACGAGACAGGCAGGTGGTATGCGGTTTCCCCGTACTCATGGAGAACCGATATTGATTGTATCCTTTTTTTTAACGATTCATTACCGGAGGCAACTGCATTTTTCACTTCGGTCATTTAAATATTCCCCTGATCACATCGTTGCCCTCTCACATTACATATAGTTTCGGTACAGGACACATCATGCGGTTTGAAGGGGGCATCCTTTTAAAATGAAAAAATAACAAAAATATTTATCCTGTTTAAATGATATTCTTTATAAAGTGAGGTTGAGAAATGAAAACAATTTGGATTAAAATCCCTTTTCCGGTAATCGTCCTGCTCTTTGTAGCAATGTGTATCATAGTACCTGTGACTGCAGCAAGCGGAACCGTAACTATCACACTTCGTGGATCGGGTGGATATAATACAGGGGATACAATTATCGTTGATGGTATTAACACGGCTGGCAACACCACCCTGATCAAAATTACAGGACCCGGGTTACCCACGGAAGGTGTCCCGTTATATGATTTGGCAGGTGCGCCCGGATCAGGAAATACTGCCAAGGTAAATGCCGATGGAAGATGGACATTCCGTTGGGACATCCCGAAGGACTCATCGAAATTACAGACCGCAAAATACACCATTATTGCATCAGATAGCATAAATTCAGAAAAGACTTCATCAACTGCGATTTTCCTGAAAAAACCGGAATTTTACCTTACGATAAATCCATCTTCCGCTCGTGCCGGTGACTATGTAGACGTAACGGGAATTGCGGAAAGTGGTGTCGACTATATTAAGTTCAATGTTACGGATGCGTCCGGCAGGGTCTTTCACACGTACCTGACACCGGTAAGCGGGACCGGTTCATTCCAGTACGGGTTCCATGTTGACATGAGTCCGGGACAGTATAACATTGTGGGCACAAATCCCTCCATGAAAAACGACCTTGTATCTGTCCTGACAGTGACTGTGCCGCAGACAACGGGTATTCCGTCTGATACGTCATCCCCCGGTCAGGTTACTCTGGAATCTACTCCCGCTCCAACCCAGACCGGCGAGGTTGTCATGGTCACTACGACCATGGAAATTACACCGTCAAAGACAGGTGTTGCATCAACAACCATCATTCTGGCTCTCTGTATCTTTGGTGCTGTAATGGTCCTTCGGTCATGGATCCAAAAGCGATAATCACAAATGTATCGTTTCCTTTTTTTTACTTTTTAATTTAAAGATTTTTTACATAAGATATATCGGAATTCTGAACAGATGATATTCCGGCACTTCCATGAAAAATTTAAAAAAATATTCTTTTGTTGCCCGCATGCCGGACAAGGCGGGGGCACTCCACCGTGCCGCGGCAATCATCCGGCAATATGACGGCAATATCAACCGGCTCCAGTATGACCGACGCATCGATCCGGCGACGGTCTTTTTCGAAGTGACTGCGGATAATCAGTCCTATGAGGAGATTACCCGCGGCCTTGCCGCAATCGGGTACCTCCAGACTTCTATCCGACCTTTAAGTTTTTTAAAGTTTTACGTGTTTGTACCCAACCGGAGCGGCGCCCTTGACGAGTTTTTAAGACTCACGACCGGTGCCGGGGCAAATATCGCGTTCATCGATTTCGACGATGCCGGCCGGCACCCCGGCAGGCTCACGGTCAGTCTGCACGTTGAGCAGAGCGACCTTGTCGATGAGCTGATGGAGCAGCTCAAGTCGAAGTACCGCATGGACATTATCGAATATGACCAAACTGGCCGGCACCTTGACGAAACGGTCTTTTACGTCACCCTCGCCCAGAAGATCCGGGATATCATTGGCGAGTCTGAGGATACATTCCTGCTCTCCTTCCTTGCAGACACCAACCACATAGCGCAGGAACTGATGGACCGGGGCAATGATCCAAAGAAGGTCTTTTCAAGTGTTCTGGAGACCGGTCAGACGGTCCGTGCAACTACCGGCGCGAAGTTTTCTGCTGACGTGCAGCACGTCGGGATCACGGACAGGCTTGCCCTCTTCTGCTTTCAGCTGCCCTGCGGGGGCAACGTCTTTGCGCTCAAATCACCGGACGAAGTGATACTCATCGATACCGGTTATGGAATCTATCATAAGGATGTCTGCACCATGCTGGAACACTATGGGATCGGCAGACCATCTGACATTTCACGGGTTATCGTCACCCATGCAGACGCCGACCACTGCGGGTCCTGCGGACATTTTTCAGCTTCTGCGTTCATGCACCCGACGACCCTTGAGATTATCAGGATAAACAACCGGGCGTATGGCTCGCGGAGCGAGGGCTCAATCCTCGAAGCCTTCTATACCCAGATGATAAACCTCTTCTCGGGCTTTACAAGCCCGGAGAATGTCATTTTGTTCCCACGTGAGCCGACCGGTATGAGGGGAATCTTCCCGGTTATCGGCACGGTCACAATCGATAGCATCCGGCTCGACGTGCTCGAAAGTCTGGGCGGCCACATGGTCGGGCAGGTCTACCTGTTCTCCGAAGAGCACGGCCTCCTCTTTGCCGCAGACAGTGTGATCAATTTTGCAAGCCTGACGCACGACCGGTCGGCGTACAACTCCCTTGCCGACTTCCTTGTCACCTCTGTCAACGTTGACAGCGAGCTTGCGAAGAAGGAGAGGAAAGCCCTTTTCGATCTCGTGGCTGCAACAGATGAGGCATTGAAGGGATCCGGGAAACGATGCATTATCTGCGGGGGGCACGGGGCTGTTTCTGTTTATGAAGGCGGGAAGCTGGTGACGTACGGGGACGTGGAACATTATGGGGCGGTGGGGCCGACCTGAAGAACGTACTGGAGTTCTGCCCGTGTTCTTCGCGTACTGACGGCACACTGGCAGGAGAAGATTAGGTACCGCTTTTTTCCCTTGCCGCATTTTTCAGATAAGACTGGTCTTTTTGAGTGCTTTCTCGATCGCCCATCTCCCGCGCCCGAATTTCTTCTGCAACTCTGCGATGATCTCCTTCTTTGGCATCTTCTTTGCAGCGAGCCGCCTGAATTCTTTTCCGAGGGTTTTTACGTCCTCATCCGTCCACGGCTTGCGGTATCTCTTCGGGTTGTCCATCAACGGTGTACGGAGTTTTTCGATCAGGTAGCCTTGCTTGATCGTCTCCATCTCCTTGATCTTCGCATCAAACATCGGCTTTGAGATCTCAAAGCCGGTTACCTGACGGTTCAGGCCGATGGCTGCTTTTGCCGTGGAGAAACCGCCGAGGAAGAAGTCCCCTACAAGATCACCCTCGTTGCTGCTATACTGGATCATCTTGATGAGCAGGGTCATGGGAAGCTCGTTCTTGTTCTTCAGTTTCCCGGGCTTGTACTCCCGGTTGATCACCCAGACATCCTCCCGGTCCCCGTTGTTGAGCGAGCGGTCATCATCGGTCTTTTCAACAAGCCCGTACCGGGATTCAAGATTGAATGTCCGCTTCCCCCCGGGCTTTTCATAGAAGAGGATGTGGTAGTGAGACGAGACATACTTCTGCCGGGTGAAAACGCCAAAGTTATATTTCCAGATGATGTGATTGATCTCTTTCAATTTTGTCTGCCGCAATGCAATGAGAATATCGATGAGGTTCGTATAGCCCGACACGATATAGATCGAACCCCCGGGTCGCAGTGCCCGTTCCGCCTCCTTGATCCACTTCAGGCTGAAATCCGCGTACCGGGCCTGCGGGATCTCCACATATCCGTCAACAACAAATTCTTCGTTCCGGTTATAATGCTGGTGGAGCTTGTCGCCGTTGATTCCATATGGCGGATCGGTGATGATGAGATCAATGGAATTATCCGGAATGTGTTCAGCTGCCCCGCTGATGCAGTCGCCGTTGTAAAATGTGCAGTTGTGGAGAGTGACGGGGGTCATGGTTCAACGGAATTCTTTAGAGAAATATTGGGGGATTATTGTTTCTGCGCAGATTTATTTTTAGTTTTTCAGGGCCGGCCAGTTAATGAGGCGAGCCCGGGAAGTGACATTCCCGGATGCTATGTGAGCAGGTTCTCGATCCTGCGTATCAGGATTTCAGCCTGGCTCACGGCAAATTCCGCCTCGGTTTCAGATATTGAACCCGCTGTATCATACACCGAACTATGCCGTTTGCGCCGCATCCGGTCAAAGATGATGGCATCCTCTTTTTCAAGATAGAGTTCAGCAAACTTTACAACGGAGATATGCTGGTTTGCACCATCCGGGCGGTAACCTTTCGAGAACATCAGCGCACGCCCTGCCTGGAGGATTGCATTATATGCGATGGTGTATGCCCAGTCATAATCGCCTGAAAGAATCGTTTGGGATGTTTTGATATCCCGGTGAGCAAGGGCGATTGCGGCATGCACTTTTTTCTGATCGACCGGGAGCCGCTTTATCAGCCCGTCCCGTTCAAGGTCCTCAATCATCGCAGGTTCCCATGATCATGATCTTCTGTTCGTTCATTACATTCTTTACGAAAGGATCTTCGGCCTCTTTCCGTTTTTTTAGCTCGTCCGCCTTCATGAGGGAGTAGTTGATCTCCCGGCCTGTCGCACGCTCGCATTCATGGACGAGCGGGATGAGGCGGGCTTCATCCACAGTACCCACAATGAACAGGTCGATGTCGCTTTTTACCCCGGCGGTCCCGTGTGCAAATGAACCGTAGATGAACATGCACGCGATCTCTTTCTCGTCGGCAAGGGTTTTTTTGATAATGCCTCCAACTCCTTCGGTCTTGAGCACGATCTTCTGGAGATCCGCGTACAGGTAATGGTTAAGGTTAACGGTGTAATACTGCTGGTTTCCCTTCTTTTGTCCGGTGATGAGGCCGAATGATTCGAGGTTTGCGAGCTCGCGCCGCACTGCATTGATATTCTCGCTGGTCATGCGTACGATCTCGCGGATATAGTACTCTCTCTCCGGGTTAACGAGGAACAGGGTGAGGAGCTTGACCCGGGTCTTTGAGGAGATGAGCGCTTCGAGCATGAATACATAATGTATTCAATTGAGTAAAAAATGTATTCATCTTCCGCTTGGCAGAACGACCGATGCAGAGAGCATCGCTGCGTTCAAGGAGCGGGTGCCGGGGATGATCTCGGCCGTGTGTGCGGAGGAGTTTCTCGCGAGGCCGTCGTACATGGGGTGCCGGAACTGCGATTATGGGGATTTGTGTGAGGCGAATCAAAGAGGGGATTGAATGAAAAAAATACTTGAAGATTTTGGTTCCTGTAAATTATCTATAGTGTATACTTAATGCTTCGAACATTTCTTGATATTTGGTCTCTCTTGCTTGTCTGTATTTAGCTTTAAACGTTTCAATTTCAATTGAAGTTCTACAATTCCAGTAAAAATAAATCCTGCCTTCATCTTGGCGGACAAATGCGAGCAAATCGTCATTTGCAGGACTTGAATTCAACCTACTGGAAATTAATTCCGGCAGGTTTTTTTTCACGATTCGGCACAAACCCGGATCAAGATTATCTAAATTATCAGTATAGGCATCAATGTAAGCTGGTCCAAAAATCATATTTTTTCGAATATGATCGTGCTCTTCTGTTTTTATTGAAAAGAATTCCCCAAAAGCAATCGATGTTGAAAGCATGATTCGATTTCTTCTCATTACTTCAGAACGTAAAACTTCTTCATTGATTTTTTTGACAATCTTTAAGATATTGCGAAATTGATCGATGCGACTTTGATCGTCAGACACTATTTTCGTCCAGACAATTGCACAATCTGAAACAAACAGTCCATCAAGACCTAGTTCCGTATCTCTCCCTTGCGGCTGATTATCGGGATGTAATTGCCAGAACCCTATTTTAAAGAATTCTTTTATTACTGCCAAAGCTTCGTCTGGATTAAATTTCATAAGTTTTTTAAATCCAGAAATATCAAGCCAAGCAACAAACCGTAGATTTTCACCTGAAAATAAAGAAGTTCTGAAGATCGAGTCTTCTGACAAATTTACACCCCGTTTAATGTTATAAAGATTTATATTGTTTTGTTATTTTTGTTTTCCGTCGATCACATGGATAATTCGGGTCCAAACAGTTATCACAGTCAGGTCCTGCATTTTCAAATATTATGGGAGCAACCTTTTTTACCTCTTCAAGCATTTTCCATGCCATCTGACGAATTTCCCACTGCGCCCTAGTGCAGCATCGGAGTGAAAAGAAATGACGAAGTTCTCTGGCATTCATTGTTACTGTAATTGCGGTGGTAGTCGCATTCGGTAATACAAAACGAGCATCTTCTGCATTAATACCGGAATCTAGAAGTAAACGATATATTTTCCAGGCATTTTCCATAAATTTTTGATATTCCTGATTTGCAGATTCATTTTCTTCAATCGCAGGTGGAGTAACAAATGTGGGATTATTCAGTTTCACATACCTTTGGCTCTGTTGAGAATATGATGCAATCCTGTGTCTGACAAGCTGGTGTGTCAGAGCCCGGGATACTCCACTTATACAAAAAGTAAAATTGGCATGCTCTATGACAGAATGATGTCCACTTGCGATCGTTTTTTTCAGAATATTTCTTGTTTTTTGCTCCGTAAGGTTGGTAAGAAGTTCACACGAATCTAATGAAGAATGACAGCCAAGAGCTGCCGCCGCACAGG
>Ga0268281_1000315_pt1 | contig 37291 bp, 45 predicted proteins | sample saktaG_10_FD_190134 | JGI IMG/M metagenome (GOLD analysis project Ga0268281, IMG submission 190134) | Saline water microbial communities from Sakinaw Lake, British Columbia, Canada - sak_2011_5_24_50m | ecosystem: Environmental > Aquatic > Non-marine Saline and Alkaline > Saline ...
TGGCCACTTATTCCAAACTGTATCTTGATTCATATAAATACATAGGTTAATAATTAACTCTTTAGATTACCAAAATTAATGATTTTGGTAAATTTAGAGTGTTACCTATGTATCTCATCTTCTTCATACTAAGAAATTAAAAACCTCGTTAATTAACGAGGTTTTTAAAATAAAAGTGTTTTATATTAAATAAAAATCATTACAAAGATTAAGGAAACAATGGAAATTAACTTAATCAATATATTTAAGGAAGGACCAGAAGTGTCTTTAAAGGGATCACCTACGGTATCACCAGTAACAGCGGCTTTATGGGCTTCACTGCCCTTGCCACCTAAATTACCGGCTTCAATATATTTTTTAGCATTATCCCAGGCCCCGCCGGCATTAGACATAAATACAGCCATTAAAAATCCACAGACCGTAGAACCAGCAATTAAGCCACCCAAAGCCCTTACTCCTAATAAAAGACCAACTAAGACCGGAATTATAATAGCTAATAAAGAAGGAATAATCATTTCTTTTAAAGCTGAATCAGTAGAAATAGCAATACATTTTTCATGGTCAGCTTCAGCAGTGCCTTCCATGATTCCAGGGATTTCTTTAAATTGGCGGCGGACTTCTTCTACCATTTTAAAAGCGGCTTTGCCTACGGCACTCATGGTTAAAGCTGAAAATACAAAAGGAAGCAATGCGCCAATAAATAAGCCCACAATAACAATTGGTTCAGTTACATCAATAACACTACTTAAACCGTTTTGTTTTAATATTTGAGTAAAGCTGGAAAATAAAGCCAGAGCAGTTAAGCCAGCTGAACCAATAGCAAAACCTTTACCAATGGCAGCAGTAGTGTTTCCGACAGCATCTAATTTTTCAGCTCTTTCACGGACTTCTTGTCCCATGCCAGCCATTTCGGCAATACCAGCGGCATTATCAGCTACTGGACCGTAAGAGTCAGTGGCTAAAGTAATGCCTAAAGTAGAAAGCATACCTACAGCAGCAATAGCAATTCCATACAGACCAATTAATTGATGAGCAAAAATAATAATTAAGGAAATTACTAAAACAGGAATAATAGTTGATATCATTCCTATAGATAAGCCCTGAATAATATTAGTAGCTGCTCCGGTTTTGGCGGCTTGAGCAATGCTTTGGACGGGTTTTTTTTGGTCAGAAGTAAAATATTCTGTGGCTAAGCCAATAATGATTCCGCCAGCTAAACCAATTAACATAGCATAAAAGATTTTTATATCATTTCCAGTTCGAGTAATTATGAAATAAGAAATTATAGTCATTAAAGTAGCAGCTCCAAAAATACCTCTATTTAAAGCTCCGTGAATTTTTTTCTCATTATTAGTTTTTACAAAAAGCGTTCCTAAAATAGCAGAAAATATTCCAGCGCCAGCTAAGAGTAGGGGCAGAGTTATACCAGTTCCGGTTTTAAAGGCCGCGGCGCCAATAATCATAGCAGCAATAATTGATTGGACATAAGATTCAAACAAGTCAGCCCCCATGCCAGCCACATCACCAACATTATCACCAACATTATCAGCTATAGTAGCTGGATTACGAGGATCATCTTCTGGAATACTTTTTTCTACTTTACCAACAAGGTCAGCTCCAACATCAGCGGCTTTAGTATAAATACCCCCACCTACTCTGGCGAAAAGAGCAATTAAAGAAGCCCCAAAACCAAAACTATACATAATATTGGTAGCGCTTTGGGTAATTTCGCTACCAGCCATTAAAAACATTAAGGAAATTCCCAGGAGTCCAAAACCGACTACACCTAAGCCCATTACTGTTCCAGAGGAAAAGGCAATTTTTAAACCAGGATTAATGCCCTTTTTACAAGCCACAGCTGTGCGAGAATTAGCTTTAGTAGCAATGCGCATGCCGATATTACCAGCTAAGGCCGAAAAGATAGCTCCAGTGATAAAGGCCAATCCAGCTTTCCATCCGCCCATACCAATTCCTAATAAAATAGCAATAATAATCACAAAAATTAATAAGACCTTATATTCTTTGTTTAGAAAGGCCATGGCTCCTTCATGGATAGCTTGAGCTATTTTTTTAATTTTTTCATCTCCAGCATCTTTTTTAGAAATGCTTCTGCCGACAATTAAGCTATAAAAAATAGCTACTAAAGAAGCCCCGAGGGCAAAGATTATTGTTTGACTCATAGGTTTTAAATTAATTTTAAATTTTCAATTTTACCTGCCTGCCGAAGCCTCGGCGAAGGCAGGAATGATTAAATTTTGATTATTTAGATTTTTCTTTCTCTTCTTCTGTATTTTTTTCTGTTTCAACTTCTTTAGTTCCTTCGTCCTTTTGTTTTTCCGGCTTTTGTTCTTTCTCTTCTTCATCCTCTTCATTTTGGTCCTCTCCGCTTTGGTCCTCTCCACCCTGGTCGAGATCTTTGGCAGTTTTAGATTTTTTAGTTTTACGGTTTTTTGGTTTTTTATCTTTTTTATTTTCTTTTTTCTTTTTTTCTGTTTCAACTTTTTCAGCTTCTTCGTTCTTTGGTCCTCCCTGCGCTGAAGCTTTGGGAGGTAAATCTTTTGTTTCTTTGTCCTTTGGTTCTTCAGTTCCTTCCTTTTTTTCTCCTAAAAAGTTTTCAGCTCCTTCAATATCTATTTTCCAACCAGTTAATTTGGCGGCTAATTTTACATTTTGACCACCACGGCCAATAGCCAAAGACATTTGGTCTTCGTCAACCTGTACGATGGCAGAATTTTCTTTTTTATTTGTTTCAATATTGGCTATTTTAGCTGGTGATAAAGAATTTTTAATAAAATTAGCCGGGTTTTTATCCCATTGAATAATATCTATTTTTTCCCCGCCTAATTCATTAATAATGGTTTGAACACGGGAGCCCTTTTGACCAACACAAGAACCAATTGGGTCAATATTTTCTTCTTTACTATGAACAGCAATTTTTGTTCTGGCTCCTGGGTCGCGAGCTATGGCTTTAATTTCTACAACTCCACTAGCGATTTCAGGAACTTCTAAATTAAATATTTTATTAACTACTTCTGGATGAGCCCGAGAGACAATTATTTTTGGACCCTTATTAGTTTCTTCGGCCTTTAAGATTAAGACCCTTAATCTAGTCCCAGGAGTATAGCGATCATTACGGACCTGTTCTTCTGGAGGGATAATTCCTATGGCCTTATTTAAGTCAACAATAACATTTAGGCCTTCGTATCTTTGGACAATTGTATTAATAACTTCGCCTTCTCTTTTCTTAAATTCGTTGAAAATAGTTTCTCTTTCAGCTTCTCTAATTCTTTGAATAATAACTTGTTTGGCTGTTTGAGCAGCAATCCTTCCGAAATCAGTGGGGATTTCTAAATCTATTTTAATAACATCTTCTAATTTGGCTTTTTTCTTGATTTCTTTGGCTTCAGAAATCATGATTTCGTTTTTAGGATTAAATTTAATAAAATTTTCAGGCATTTCTTCGTCTTCTTTTAAGCTATCTTTAATTTTTTGATATTCTTCGGCCTCTGCTTCTAAGTCCCGGTTTTCTACTACGATTTTTTCATCCCAGACCTTAATACCTCCGGTTTCTAAGTCAAATTTAATCTGAATATTTTGTAGCTTATTACCAAAGTCCTTGCGATAGGCCGCGGCTAAAGCGGCTTCAATACTTTCAATTACAGAATCTACGGAGATATTTTTTTCTTCGCAGATAACTTGAATGGCTTGTTTAATTTCTTCTATATTTTGGAACATATATTTAGTTGGTAGTAAGTAGTTTGTAGTTGGTAGTTATTAACTATAAATTACTTGCTAATTTATTTTTTAAAAAAACTAGTATAAAAATACTAGCTTACATAAATATGATAATCCTTTTTTAAAATAAGGTCAACCCCCTCTGTCGAGTTTCACTCGACTTCTCCCCCTTGGTAAGGGGGAGATTGAGAGGGGGTGAAATTGGTGATTGAAAATTAAAATTGGTAATTAAATAAAAAGTCCCCATATTACTGCACCCAAGAAAACTATCCCGAGGATTACTTGAGTAGACCATTTTACAATGGTGACCAAAGCAAGCCTCCGCAGACAATTCCCATGCTTGTCGTGGATGCAGAAATATAGGGATTTTCAAAATAACTACTTAATATAGCATACTGACAGAATTTGTCAACCCTGTTAAACAATTTTATCCTCAATTGAGGATAAAATTAAGATTTAAATCCATATTTTAGTATAAAAACATTGGCTAGTAAAAAATAAAAGTTATTTATTAAAGCAGTTTTTGGATTTAAATCTTGTTTAACAGGGTCAACACCTTTAAGTGTTTTAAGAGTGTTTTTAGAAAAAAATAAAAACCGTTTAAAATTAATCAAGCGGTTTTTTTATTTTAAATTTATATTATCAATTATTCAATAATTCCCATATTTCTTTTTCCAGGGGCATGCTGAGGGTTTTAATTTTTTCAGTATTGATAATCTTTTGAATTTTACTTGGTTTTGAGGAAAGCACTATCACTTTATCAGCAAAAGAGATGGCGTCTCGAGTATCATGAGTTACATAAATGATTGGTAATTTTGTTATTTTTTGAATTTTTTTTAATTCTTTGAAAAGAATCATCTTTGTATGATAATCAACCGAGGAAAAGGGCTCGTCCATTAAAAGAATATCTGGTTCAATAATCATTGCCCTAGCAATAGCTACTCTTTGTTTCATTCCGCCAGATAATTGGAAAGGATAATAATCTTCAAAACCATTTAATTTAATTAAATTAATATATTTTTTAAGTTTTTTCTCCACCTCTGCTCTTTTTATATTACTTGTGTCTAAACCAAAAATAATATTTTGTTTTACTGTCTGCCAAGGTAAGAGACGATGCTCTTGCCAGATAATAGGGGTTTTATAATTTTTATGGGGGAGTATAATTTTTCCGGAATCAGGTTTTTCCAGCCCACTGATTATTTTTAAAAGAGTAGATTTACCACAACCAGAGGGACCTAGTATAGCCAGGGATTCAGATCCATTTAAGTCAAAATTAATATTATCTAGAACATGAATTTTTCCAGTTTTATTAAAGAAGGTTTTAGATATGTTTTTTACTTTAAGCATTTATTTAAGTGTTTATTTTTTTATTTGCATCCAAGGAAGGAGGCATTTTTTTTCTATTAAATCAAAAATTTTAAATAAACTTAGTCCGGTTATTCCTAAAGTTATTTGTCCTAAAATTACTAATTCAGTTCGGAACAAGTCGGCATTTTTCCAAATGAATCCACCTAGGCCAGTATTAACCATCATCATTTCTGCTACTGGAGTTATTAAGAAAGTTAATTGGATGGCTAATCTTAGACCATTAGTTATATAGGGAAGACTAGCTGGTAGTACTACTTTTGTTAGAATTTTCTTTTCATTAATATTAAAGTTTTTAGCTACTTCAATATAATTTTTATTAACCTTTTTTACGCCGGAAATAGTAGCTGATAAGGTAGGAAAAAAGGCGGCTATAATAGCACATAAAATTATAGGAAGTATCCCTAATCCCAACCATAAAATGAATAAGGGCAAAAAAGTAACAACTGGAATAGCACTGATCATTAAAAATATAGGATTGATTAATAATTCAACATTTTTATGCCAGCCAATTAAAATTCCTAGAAAGATAGCAAACGAAGCCCCAATAAAATAACCTATACTTACATGTTTTAAAGTAATCAAAAGGCTGCTAATCAAATATTGATAATTTTTTAATGAAGATAAAAAGACTTTTGATGGGGAAGGTAAAAAAATAGATTTAATAAGTCCCGATTTAATGACTATTTCCCAAATTATTAATAATAAGACAATACTTACGAGGGGGTAAATTAGCCCTTTTATCTTTTTTATTTTTAATGGCCAGGGTTTATTCATATCTATTATTAAGAGTTAAGGTAAGAAGCTAAAGTCAATTCTTTCATTTAAATCAACTTTTTGTTCTAAAAGCTCATTTTTAAAATACCAATCTTGAGCTGTTTCCAGGTAGGCGATATCCGGTTTTAAATTATCTGCTATATTAATCCAGGTAATTTTATTGACTATTTCCGGTTCAATTTTAGTATAATTGGAAATAATTTTGACCACTTCATCTTTTTCGGGCTGAGAGCCATCTTTTGCGGCTTGATAATATTCAGCGGCTTTTTGATAGGCGATAAAGAATCTTTCTGTAGCTTCTTTTTTATTTGTTAGAGTTTCTGTAGTGCTAAGGAGCATAGCGTATTGTTGCCCTTTAGGAAAAATTTTAGATATTTGATCTTGGGCTAACCTTACTCCGACCCCCTTATCAATTGCTAGAGTTGCATAGGGATCGGTAATGATTCCCGCCTCCAAGTTATTTGTTTCTAAGGCAGCGATAATTTCTTGCTGTCCAAGATATTTAGAATCAATGTCATTAAGAGATAATCCGAGGGTTTCTAGAATTTTGGCAAAGGCATATTGAGAAGAGCTACCTGCTCGAGGGGTGGCAAAGGTTTTGTTTTTTAAATCCTCTAGGCCGTTGATTGAATTTTCAAGATTTTTTCGAACTATAATAATGGGAGAGAAGCGGCCGGAATCGGCCACGATTCTTAAGTTTTCGTCTTTAGCTAAATAGTTAAATGTTCCGGCCGACGCAGAAGCAATAACTATATCTAAGTCCCCGTTTTCTAATCCAGCCATTGATATTTTGGAACTTTCTACTTTTTTAATTTCTACGTCTAAATTTTGTTCATTAAAAAAACCCTTATCTTGAGCTGTTTCCAAAATAACTCCCACAATTGTATTGTGTCCGCCTATTTTAAGTTTGAGCGGTTTTTCCGTTACGGATTTATAATTTTCTGTTAAATTTTGTTGCTTAGAGCTGTTCCATAATAAAAGCATTCCTAGGCCAATAATTAGAAATACCACAATAATTCCTAACAGAGTTTTAGTTTTTTTATTCATAGTTTTTTGGTTACTTTTTAATTTTATTAATTAATAAGCTATTATAACAGATGTTATATATAAATCTATAATTTCGACAAAAGGTATATTAATAATGAATAAGTTCACATACATTCTGGACTCTAAAAGAGTCTAGATATGAAAGTGATATACAAATATAAGTGGTTAAAAGGTAATAAAGTATTGTATGATTATGGATTAAAACATTATCCTAATCATATGATTACTAAACAAGCAAAACAAAGATTAAAAATATTGGAGTTTTGGAGAAAATATAAATTACAAGCAACTAAAGATGCTTACGACGTTAGTCGTTCTACTCTCTTTGAATGGTGGAAGAGGTATAAGGAATCAGGGTATGTATTATCTAGTTTAAATCCAGGTTCACAAGCACCGAAAAAGAGAAACAAAAGAAAGATTCATCCATTGGTATTAAAAGAAATTAAAAGATTAAGATTAGAAGTAATACCTAATATGGGTAAAGATAAAGTTGAAATATTTTTAAATATTCTTTGTAAAGAAAATAATATTAAAAATATATCTGCTTCTACAATTGGAAGAATAATAAAAGAAAAGAAGATCTATCATCAAAGACAAAAAATATCTCATTTTGGAAAGATAAAAGTAGTTAAAAGGTCTAAAAAGCTACATAAACCAAAAGAATTTAAGGTCAATGAAGTAGGTGATTTAATTGAAGTAGATACTATAGTTAGATTTGATTATGGTATTAAAAGATATATTATTACAGCTATTGATGTACATACTAGATTTACCTTTGCTCATGTTTATCAGAATCATAATAGTATCAGTACTAAAGACTTCTTTCAAAAATTAGAGCGAGTATTTCCATATCAAATTAAAAGAGTACAAACAGATAATGGTTCTGAATTTCATAAATATTTTCAAGATTATTTAAAACAACGAAATATAGTTCATTATTGGAATTACAAAGGACAACCTACTAAGAATGGACATATTGAAAAGTATAACAGAACTATCCAAGAAGAATTTGTAGATCAAAAATCAGTATTATTAGAAGATACAAAAAAATTTAATGTTAAATTAATGGATTGGTTGATATGGTATAATACTAAAAGACCACATTGGTCGTTAAATCTACAATCCCCTGTGGATTACTTAATAAATACTAATCAATTGTCCAGAATGAGGTGGACTAATACAAATAATTGACAAATTCCTTTAAATAAGCTATATTTAGGGTATAAGAAAGTTGTCGAAAATGTCGACATACTAATGTTTCCGATGCCAATATACTAATTTATCCTGTTAAATACTATTGCAAAGCAATAATTTAACAGGATGAATACTAATTATACTAATCCATTCGTATTATTAGTATTTGATTCGTAATTTGTATATTAGTATTTTATATTTGTATATATGCATTTAGTTAAAGCTTTAGAACAATTTGGATTAAATAAAAAACAAGCTAAAATTTATTTAGCCGTTTTAGAGCTGGGTTCGGCAACGGTTAATAATATTGCCAGTAAATCTGGTCTGGCTCGCTCCTCTTGTTATGATCTTTTAGATTTTTTAATTAGAAAGGGAATTGTTAATAGTTTTTCCAAAAAAGGAGTAAGATATTTCAGCGTAGATGAGCCAAAAAGGATTTTTAAATTAGCTCAACAAAAAGCGGATGTTTTGAAGAGCGTTGTGCCACAACTTAACGCTCTTTATGCTTCGGCTAGAGACAGGCCCAGTGTTCGTTTTTATCAGAGCGTAGAGGGAATGAAAAATATTTTTAAGGAAATTTTAGAAGATAATAACTCGGAATTATTGTCTTTTGGGTCAGCTGATGATTTACTAAAATCTATGGGCGATTATCATTTAGAGTTCGTTCAGAAAAGAATCAAATCTAAAATATTAGCCCGGGTTATTTTGAGAGACACTACAGTCGCTGAAAAACGTAAAGAATTAGGTAAAAGAGAGCTTCGACAAGTGAAATTTATTTCTCAAGAATTTAAATATCATGGAAATATGGTTATTTTTGGCAGTAAAATAGCCTTTTTTTCTTTTATAAAAGATTATGTAGCAGTATTAATAGAAAGTAAAGAGATAGCTGATATCCAAAGAGCGATGTTTGAATATATTTGGAGTGTTTGCGAGTAAATAAAATAAAAAAACTGCTTAAAATTAATCAAGCGGTTTTTTTATTTTATATAAAAAATTGATTTATCTCATTAAAAAGAATCCAAGCATTCCTAAAAGGATTAATAAAACAATGACAATTATTAAAATATATTTGTCTTTTTTTCTTTTTTGTTCAAGTTAGCCCATTTCTTTTTCTTTTGAGCGAAAATAGGAATTAAAGCCACTAACCAAAAAGGGAAATAACTTGAATTGTCGCCGGCTCCGGCAGCGGTATTTCTGTTTTTAAAAAACATATAAACCGCTCCACCAGCCAGCACTAAAATTCCTAAAAGAGCGGCTATAATTATTTTTTTATTTTTAGGGTCGGCTTCAGTTGTTGGGGCGGGGTCGGATTCTTTTTGATTTTTTAATTCTTGACCATATTCTTGATCAGAAGATTTAAATTTACTAATTATAAAGATAAGAAAAAATATAAAGATGACAAAAGAGATGATTATTTGTAGATTCATATATTTTATTAATTGTTTTTTAAATCCAACACGGAGTTTTGTTTTTATATTTTAAATATTCTGCTTTAAATTCTTTTTCAGATTTTTTTATTTTATAATATCTGCCACAGCAGCGCTCATAGAGGCCGGAAAACTGATAATAATAATTCTTTTTAAGGTAATTAGCCAATTGTTATCTAGAGGAGCTTTATTAATTAGCAATAGAATTATACCGACTACAATAAAAGAAATTAAATAGGTAGAAATAATTCTTTTTAAAAATTCTAAGTAATGGGATTTAAGATGTTGGCGGTAATAATTATAATAAACAAATAGAGCAATAAACAAAATTGAAATTAAAGCGATAATCAAGACATTTATTAAGGGCAGGCCCTCTCCCAATTTCCAGGTTTCTTCGGTGAAGGTTACGGGGATAGCTAATAAGGTGGCGCCAACTACAATTTGGATAATATCCCGTGGATAAAGTTCTATCATCAAGGGTTTGGTAATTTTATGAATTAAATTACCAGCGGAATCTTTAATAGTTATGATTTCATTTAAATATTTGCCAATACGAATAATTTCTTTTTTTATTTGATGTTCTTTTTCCATATTTTTATTTATTTAAGCAATCTTTGGCCTTAAAAATATCTAAAGGTCCGGGCGTAGCTCCATTTACTAATTCTTCTGCCCTTGTAGTTCCTAGTTTTTCCACAAAGCAAGTTTGCATGGCTTCACTGATTTCAGTTGGTAATTGACTAACATCAACACCATAGCTTTCTAAAGTTTTTTCTTGCTCATCATTTAATAAAGGATGATCAGTTTTAATTTGTTCAGTTGAAGAATTACTTTCTAAGGGAGTATAATTGTCCAAAGTATTTTCTAAAAAACTATTTATACCACGACTAATAATTTTTGTTCTTAAATCACCAGGATTAAAAACAAAAATAAATATTAGTGTTAGAATACTAAGCAGAATTAAAATTAATAAAATTTGAATGATTTTTTTGAGCATAGTTTTTTTATATTATTATTTATTATTTGATATTATTTGCCACTCCATTCTTTAAAAAATCTTTTTAAATATTCTTTTATAAATTCATGCCTCTCTTTAGCAAGTTTTTTTCCAGTTTTAGTGTTCATGTTATTATAAAGTTTTAGCAATTTGTTGTAGAAGTGATGTATCTCCGAGGGATCATTTTTAGTTACATCATATATATTTTTTTCAAGAGGAATTTCGGGTATCCACATTGGTATTTTATGGGTTCCCCCATAAGAAAATGCTCTAGCAATACCAATTACTCCCAGAGCATCTAAATTATCAGCGTCCTGGAGGATTAAAGTTTCTAAATTTTTAATTTTTTTTCCTTGCTTGGAAAAATTGTATTCTTCATGAAATTTAATACAGTGTAATATTTTCTTTTTTTGTTCTTCTGACAGTTTGATTTTATTAAGTAATTTTTTAATTCGAGGCAATGATTGTTCGGCGCTACAATAATGTCCGGTTTCTTTTTGAATGATGCGATGAATGTCGTGTAGAAAAGCAGCAATACCAATAATTAATTTATCCCCTCCTTCTTTTTTCTGAATTTTAAGAGCTAAATTCAAGGTTCTTTTTAAATGATAGATGTCATGCCCACTATTTTCTTGATGGAATATTTGGGAGATTTCTTTTTCCAATTGGGCAATTATTTTTTTGAGCATAGCTTTTTTAAAAGTTTAGTTAATCCTTTGTTTTTTAATAATAGCAATTTTTAGAAAAACTGTATATATCATTGACAAAGCAAAGATAATTAGCTAAGTTGCTAAGAGAATAAAATAATTATTTAGGAGGACAACGTATGTTAGTGGTTTTTATAGTTTCAGAAATATTTTTTCTGATAGGACTAGGATATTCTATCTGGCTTTCTAATAGCGCATTGATTATTTTAGAGATTGTTATTCTTTTGGGTGTATCCTGGGTTTATTATCAATGTAAAAAAGAGGAAGATAAAAATTCTTTTTTAGCGATGGTAGGAATTTTTTTGCTCGCAAATAGTTTTTTTATCTATGCGACTTTTAAATATGCTCAGAATTTTGGGCATATAGGAGAGTATAAAAATTTTTTAATTGCTGCTTTGTTTTTTGTTTTAGGAATTGTGAAAGTGATAGTAGCAACTATAAATAATTTTTATGGAAAATTGAAAAAGCCCTCAGGTTAAACCAGGGGCTTTTTAATTTTGACATTTTTTTTAAACTCTGCTACTTTTATTTTAAAATAGAAAATATATGGAGGATATATGTTATTATTTATCATCTTTAACTTGTCAATCGTTTTTTCTTTGTTTTTAAAGATATTTATCTTAAAAGGCGCTTTGGTTTTTATATTAATAGAAGTTATGATGTGGCTTTGTTTTTTTCTGGCTTGGTCACAAAAAATCAGAAAGGATAGGTTGTGTAGATTTGCAGGATTTTGTTTTATAATGGTTGGTATATTTTGGATAATAGATAATTTTGTTATTAAAAGTATTCCTATACAAAATTTTTTAGCCAGCATGCCTATACCCTTTTTGATTATGGGCGTAATATTGTTTTTAACTAAAAAAATAAATAGGAGAATCAATGTGTAACAAAAAAGAAAAAGAAGAATTCATATTCACCATCCCCCTTAATAATTTTACCAAAAATAAAAGGAAGCTTTCTATAATAGAAAAGCTTTCTGTTGATGTTACGTGGGGAGTGCTCAATAACAACGGAGATGTTGTCATTCATGTAGGATATGTTGGGAACAGAGAAAAAGCAAAAGAAGCTGTGAAAAGATTTGCTCGAGAATGTAAAGTTGAGTTTTCACAATTTCCCTGCTATTCTTGTGTAAATGTCTTATGTGTTTTTAATAATACTCCAGAAGCTCTTCTACCAACCAACGACAATGCAAAAGGTGAAGTAGAAATATTCACCTGCCTTAATGCTAATTGTAGGGAGAAGGAAGAGGAGGATTAATTTTTTGTAGAGTACAAAAAAGCCTGAATATAATTTTCGGGCTTTTTAAATTTATTTTGAATAATTTTGTATTAGTTTTTAAATCTATAATACAAAAAAACTAAGATAACCTAGAATAGCTCCAAAAATAGTTATGAATACACCAATAAACATTAAATACTCTTTTTTCTTAGTAAACATTTTAGTAAAATTCATTAGAAAATTTGGCGCTAAGAAAAAAAGAACACTTTTAATAATTCCAGCCCATCCAAAAATAGGAATAATTATAAACCACCCCGTTGTATTTCCGGTAAAAGTTACTAAAAGATAGCCAACAATTAGTCCTATAAATCCAAGAAGATAGGTGTTTGATTCGTTGTCAATTAAATTTTTGAATACTTTGGAATGATATTTAGGATTAATTAGCATCCCTAGTCCTAATAATAGATAGATGATGCTGATGATTTGTAAAATTTGAATGTTTGTCATAGTTTTTTATTTTATTAATTAGTTTTTTAATTAAGTCAATTAGATTTATTTTTAAGAGCGTCCCGGATTTCTTTTAATAAAATAATTTCTTCAGGCAGCTCAACTGACTTTTTTTCCTCTTTATTTTTTAATTTATTTATTTGTTTTACAAGAATAAATACAGCAAAAGCAATTATTAAAAAGTCCACAATAGTATTGATAAATAAACCATAATTTAGAGTGAGTGCTTCAGTTGACGCACTGGCCTTTTTAAGAGTAAGCGCTAGCTTGGAAAAATCAACCCCTCCTAATAAAATTCCAATAGGGGGCATTATAATGTCTGTAACAAAGGAACTGACGATTTTTCCAAAAGCCGCTCCGATAATGATGCCAACGGCCATATCCATAACATTTCCTTTTATGGCAAATTTTTTAAATTCTTTTAACATAATGTTTGAATAAGTATTTATTTAATATAAGTTTAATAGTTCTAAAGTCATTATATAATATAATTTTTAAATTAAACAGGGATAAGGTTTAGTAAGGATTAATTATTATTTATGATTTAAAAATTTAATTAAGGGTATATACCCAATATTATTTTAAAACTATTGATATAATTTAGAAAATGTTATAATGTAAATACATAATTTTAAATTCTAAATTTTGAATTTTGAGTGAATTTCGAATGATTCAATTTCGAAATTAAAAATTTAGAATTTAATTGAAATTCGTAATTCGTTATTCAAAATTGTCCTTTGGGCCTATAGCTCAGCTGGTTAGAGCGCTTGCATGGCATGCAAGAGGTCAAGAGTTCGAATCTCTTTAGGTCCACCATTCGACTCATTTCAAACTTTGTTTGAAATTCGCTCATGGTTTTCGTCTTTCGTAAACTCGAAACTACAACCACTCTCTTTAAATGAGTTGAATGTCCCGAGTGAGGAGCATGGCGACGAATCGAGGGGCAAATGTTTTATTTTCGACTCGTCCTTACTTTGTTCGTCCTCGCTCGTCCCTCGGTCTCGAGACCTTCGGGGTCGAGAGATGGTTTTCGTTTCGTTTCACTTCACTTCAACCGATTTTGTTCAGAATAAGAATCGAGTGTCCCGTCGAAGATCCTGAGTTTATCGAAGGAAGCGAAGTCGAGGGCATTCGTTTTCAAAATTAAAAATTAATATTATATATATGAGCAAAGAAAATATAATTATTTTAGGATCAGGGCCAGCAGGATTAACTGCCGGAATATATTTAGCTCGAGCAGGCTTTAATCCTTTAATAATTGAAGGTCCTCGACCAGGCGGTTGGTTAACCACCACCACGGTTGTAGAAAATTATCCAGGATTTCCAGAAGGAATTCAGGGTTTTGATTTAATGATGAAAATTAAAGAACAGGCCCGGAAATATGGCTGTCGGATTGAAAGCGCCGTCGCAAAAAATGTGGATATCCAAAACAAGGAGATTAAGATTCAAACCGAAAAACAAGAATATCAAACCCAGGTTTTAATAGTATCTACGGGCACAAACCCGAGAAAATTAAATATAGAAGGTGAGGATAAGTTTTGGGGAAAAGGGGTTGCTGTTTGTGCAACTTGCGACGGCGCTCTATTTAAAAATAAAAAAGTAATGGTAGTTGGTTCAGGAAATACCGCTATAGTAGATGCTTTGTTTTTAAGTAAATTTACGGATCAAGTAAAAATTATTAACAGAAGCAAAGAGTTAAAGGGTGAAAAAATTCGCGTGGAGCAAGTAATTAAGAATAAAAATATAGAAATTTTAAATTTTACTGAAATTAAACGTTTTTTAGGGCAAAATAAGCTAGAAAAAGTGGAATTATTTAATAATCAAACTAACAAAACTGAAGAAGTCGAAATTGACGGCGTATTTTTAGCTATTGGCCATATGCCCAATACAACACTATTTAAGGATAAATTAGATTTAACAGAAAAAGGATATATTAAAGTAGAGCCAGGAAGTACTAAAACTTCTCAAAATGGCGTTTTTGCCTGTGGAGATGTTATGGATCTTAAGTATCAACAAGCTATTGTTTCGGCTGGAGCCGGCTGTATGGCCGCTTTAGATGTTCAAGAATATTTAGATAATTTAAGGAAATAATGTTCCACGTGGAACAATTTAGTCACTTTTAAGCTTAGATAAAGAGTTTTAAATTATAAAAATATGGAAAAAATAGTAAATTTTTTGGCTATTTCTGGAAAATTAAAATTTACTTATAGATATAGCGAGGTTTCTAAAATACCAAAAGAATCTAGTGCAGCACATTCTTGGCAGCTGTCTTTAATGGTTTTTTTAATAGCAGATGAGCTGAATTTAGATATTAATATGGAAAAAGCTTTAAAAATAGCTATTATTCACGATATCGCAGAGGCCCTTATTGGAGATGTAGATATGATTTTAATTAAAGACAAGAAAGTGACAAAAGAAGAAAAATATCAATTAGAAGCTAATGCTATAAATAAGTTTAAAAATTTTTTTCCAAAGAGTCGTAAAATAAAAGATTTATGGCAAGAATATCAGGAAAACAAGACAAGAGAAGCAAGATTTGTTAGGGCTTTAGACAAAATAGAAGCCCTTACTTTTTTAGCAGAACTGGGTTATAAATTTTATGATAGACCAGAATTTATACCTATGTATGCAGATGATTTTGTAAAAGTTTTTCCAGAACTAATTCCTTTTTTAAAGATAGTTAAACTTAGATTAAAAGAAGAATTTAAAAGAGGTAATATTCCATGGAAAGACAAGTATAACTATGGCTTATAAATTGTTCCACCTGCCTTCGCCGTAGTGAAGGTATTATATATTTTTATAATAGGGGGTAAAGAATGTTCCACGTGGAACAATTAGTCTACTTTTTGGCTTAAATAAAGGATTTTAATTATAAAAAATATGAAAATTACAATCTGTGGGAGTATTAACTTTACTCCGGAAATAATTAAAATTAAAGAAAAATTAGAAAGCAATGATCATCAGGTTAATATTCCTTATTTTGTTAGAAAGATAATGAATGGAGAATATTCTTATGAAGAATATATAAAAGAGAAAAAAGATATTGGTGATATTAATATTAGAAAATCAACAGACACTGATCTTATTAAAAGATATTGGAATTTAATTAAAGATTCTGATGTGATTTTAGTTCTTAATCTGTCTAAAAAAGGTATTGAAGGATATATTGGTGGGAGCTCTTTGATGGAAATGGGCTTTGCTTATGTTATGGATAAGAAAATATATTTATATAATCCAATCCCAGTAAAAAGTCAACAAATGCATTATATAGACGAAATTATTGATTTAAAACCTATTGTTTTAAATGGAGATTTAAATAAAATTAAATAGTTTTAAATTGTTCCACGTGGAACAATTAGCCCACCTTTTGGCTTAAATATTGGGTTTAATGCTATTTAAATTTAAAATTTAAAATTGATTTAAAATTGATAGTTGAAAATTGAAGATTAATTTTGCGGGATTAGTATAGTGGTAATACGCTAGCTTCCCAAGCTATAAACACGAGTTCAATTCTCGTATCCCGCTCCATGAACTATTCGTCAATCTTCGCTTGCCTCAAGTTCATGGCGCTGCCATCAGTGTTATTTACGACACTACTTAACGAATAGTTTATGTAGTGAACTCGAATGAAGTGAAACGAAATAAGTAGTTCACTACTATATATTATTATATTTATATTTAAAATCATTCCTAATTATTTTTTATCTTAAGTTCATGGCGTAGCCAAGCGTAATTTATTTCATAGTTTGAAAATCGTTCCACTTGCCTAAGTGAAATTGTTATTTTTAAATTGTTCCCTGTCTACCGACAGGCAGGCACGTGGAACAATTTGAGTAGTTTTTGGCTTAGTTAAGGCATTTTATGCCAATCACTAAGCTTAGCTTGGCCCTCGTAGTTTAATGGATAAAACAAATCCGTCCTAAGGATAAGCTCTAGGTTCGATTCCTAGCGAGGGTACCATAATTCAATTTTTAATTAACAATTTTGAATTTTAAATTAGGGTTTTATAGCTTATTTAAAGCTTTTTATGATAAATTGTTCCCTGTCTACCGACAGGCAGGCACGTGGAACAATTTATTAAACTTTATTTGCAAGATTGGGGATAATTTTGGGGATAAATAGGGATAAAAGATGTAATTTTTTAAGGGTTTTGTCAAAAAAATTGACTTTTATAGTAATTTTGTGTTATAAATAGGTAATTTTTAAAGAAAAAAAGATGATTTTTAGTTAATTTTTTTCTAAATTTTGATAATTTTATAGAAAATTGTCAACTTATCCCCAATTTGTGGATAAATCCACACACTTTTATAAGTTGTGTGGATAAACCTGTGGAAAAACTTGTCAAAAAGTGTAAATTTTTGTATAATTTATTTATAAATAAGCTAATTTCATGTTAAATCCTCTATTTTCCATCATAATTCCGACTTATAACCGCTGTCATTTATTATGGCGAGCAATTAATTCAGTTTTAAGCCAAACTTACCCCTTTTTTGAATTATTAATTATAGATGATTGTTCTACTGATAAAACCAAGGAATTAATAGAGATATATACTGATCCTCGGCTTAAATATTTTAAATTACAGAAAAATCAAGGCGTTTCCCATGCCCGTAATTATGCTTTAAAAAAGGCCCAAGGCAAATATATTGCTTATTTAGACAGTGACAATGAATGGCATAAGGATTTTTTAGAATCTTATTTAAATGCCTTTAAAAATTTCCTAATAAAGTTATTATTTTTGCTAAGAAAAATTATCGTTTAAAAATAATTGAGAAAAATGGTCAAGAAAAAGTTTTGCGAGATGAAATAACCAATCATGGTAAATATTTTGATTTAAAACGACTTTGGCAACGTAAAATTTTAATTGACACCAACACTTTAGTACACAAAAAAGACGTTATTAAAAAAATTGGCAATTGGGATGAAAAAATGGATTTTTGGGAGGACTGGGAGTTTACTTTACGGATTTCTAAAAAATATCCCAAGGGCTTTTTGTATTTAAATCGGGCCTTGATTGATTATGAACAAAAAATAGATTTTTCTAACCCCAAAAAAGTGATTGCTAACTGGAATAAAAATGAAAAATATATTTTTAATAAGCATCAGAAATACCCTTTAATAAAATTTCAGGACTGGTATCCACCCCAAAAACATAAATCAACAGTTTCTATTGTTAAATTTTTGATTGATAAAAAGAAAGGATAATGGGTATATATTCATTATTAATTTTAAGTTTTGAATAAAAAAATGCCGAAATAAAATCCGGCATTAATTACTTTTATATTATTATTTTTTATTCTAAGTAAGGAATTTTTTCCTTGCCTAGATAAAGGAATCCAGCAATGATTTCACAGCGGGTAGGGAGTTGCTGTGAAGAGGGAATTTTGATTTGTCGTATGCTGTCAGGGAGTGAAAGCACCTCCTCGCTTATTTTTTTAAGGGAGTCAAAATTTCTGTTATAAAAAATTTCTTGATAAATATTTAGAAAAGGATAATAATCAAGAATTTTAAAACAAAAAGTATCTTGTGTGCTGGACTCCAAACAGATTAAATACAATTCTTCTTCGGGGTGATTTTTTTCTTTGCCTTCCTCAACCCCTATTGCTGCTCCAGCTATCATTCCTATGGGCCCGAAACCTAGTAAATAAGCCGTTCCTGCACCAGCGACTGCGTTAGAAGCGGGATCATTTTTTTCACTTTCGACGCTTAGATAAACTGTTTCTAGAATTTCCCCGTAAAAGGTATTATTTTTTACGGATTCAATATAGTGTTTTATTTCTTCAGCCCTTATTTTTTCCACCTCTTTAAGGTCTTTATTTAGTTGAACGGTGATTGCCGTTATTATGGCAATTATAATAATTAAAGCTATTGCGTTTTTCATTGTTCCTCCGTAAGTTTTTTAATTTAATAAAATATTTTATGTCAATTTTAAAAATAAGTCAAACAATTTTAAATTAAGTTGTGTAAAGTTTAAATAACTAGTAAAATTACTATATCAATAACTTTTAACTTTATACTTTTAACTTTTAACTAATTTTATGGATATAAATAAACTTTTAAAAATATCAGTAGAAAAAAAGGCCTCAGATTTACATTTGGTTGTTGGCCATAAACCAATTTTAAGAATAAATTTGGCTATAATTCATTTAGAGAAATTTTCTATTTTAGGCAACGATGAATTAAAAAAAATGATTGACAGTATTCTTACTTTGGCTCAAAAGAAAAAATTTCAAGAAGAAAAAGAGTTAGATTTTTCTTATGAAATAGAAAATGTCGGCCGATTTAGAATTAATTTATTTTGGGAAAAAGATAATATTGCTTTAGTGACGCGAATTATCAGCAAAGAAATTCCTACTTTAGAAGATATTGGTTTAGGGGAAATTGCCAAGAGATTGGTCAGTAAAAAATCTGGCCTAATTTTAGTTACTGGACCAACCGGCTGTGGTAAATCAACTACCTTGGCTTCCATGATTAATTATATTAACCAAAATGAAGATGTAGTAATAATTACCTTAGAAGATCCAATTGAATATTTATTTCCTAAGGCCGAAAGCATTATAGTTCAAAGACAATTAGATTCTGATATGCGGACTTTTGCCTCGGGTTTAAAACATGTCTTAAGACAAGACCCAGATATAATTATGGTCGGAGAAATGAGGGATTTAGAAAGCATTGCCTTAACTTTGACTTTAGCGGAAACCGGACATTTAGTTTTAGCTACCTTACATACTCCTAATGCTGCTCAAGTTATGGATAGAATAGTAGATGTTTTTCCTCCGCATCAGCAAGGCCAGGTGCGTATGCAATTTTCTATGGTTTTAAATGCTATTATTGCTCAACAATTATTACCGAAAAAAGGTGGCGGGATGATTGCTGCTCGAGAAATATTAATTAATACTCCGGCAGTTGCTAATATTATTAGAGAAAATAAAATTCCGCAATTAAATACAGTTATGCAAACCAGCGCTGATGCGGGAATGGTAACCATGACCCAAGCTATTAAAACATTATATGAACAAGAATTAATAGATGAAAATACCGCCCAAGCATTTTTAGTTAGCGAGGTTCAAGATTAAAAATATGGCTGATTTAAGTATTATAGTTTTGGCAGCTGGTCAGGGAACCAGAATGAATGCTGACCATCCCAAAGTTTTGATTAAATTAAATAGCCAAACCTTAATTCAAAATTTATTAGAGAATATAAAACAAGCCGGATATTCAGATTCGGTTTCTATTGTAGTGGGTTTTCAAGGCCAGGAAGTAATTAATTTATTGGGTTCAAAATATAATTATGTTTGGCAGAAAGAACAATTAGGCACGGGGCATGCTGTACAGCAATGCCAAAAATTTTTACAAGGAAAATTTAAAGACCACTTAATTTTATATGGCGACGTGCCGTTTATTTCTGCACAGACAATTCAGAAAATTATTAATTTACACCAGCAAGAAGAATCAGCTTTAAGTATGCTGACTTTTAAAATTTCAAATTTTAAAGATAATTATCAATCCTATTATCATTTTGGTAGAATCATTAGAGACCAACAAGAGGAAGTGATTAAAATAGTAGAATTTAAAGATGCCAGCGAAGAAGAGAAAAAAATTAGAGAGTTAAATCCAGCAATTTATTGTGTTCAAGACCAATGGCTGTGGGAGAATTTAAAAAAATTAAATAAGCAAAACCAACAAGCTGAATATTATCTAACTGATTTAATAAAATTAGCAAGCGAACAAGGTTTAAAAATAAATTCTTTGGTTATTGAAGATGGTTTTGAGTTTATGGGAGTGAATACGTTAGAAGATTTAGAATTGGCGCAGAAGATTTGTAAAGAATTAGGTAAGTAGCTTGTAGCTTGTAGGTTGTAGGGGATTGGGAATTTTAAAATAATCTCATTTAAGTGGGGTTTTTTATTTGACAAAAAAGTTTTTTGTGATAAGCTAAGGTAAAGAAAATAATAATTTAGGAGGCATAAAATGCCAAAAATTAAAATTGACTGTTGTGGCAATGGCCCCAAAGGAATGGGTATTTTAGACGAACCTATGTCTGTTGAAATCCTGGCCACGCAAGATCCTTCAGGCGATATTGTAGTCAGGCCAGTGAATTGCCCTTTTAACACCGGAGGACATGGACAAAGATGTAAGGCGTCTCACCAGAACAGAGACAAAGATGATAGTGGAGATATTCATTGTCCTTATTCTTTTGATTTTTCTCTGGCAAAGAAAAACGTTGATTGGAGGTGCCCAGAAGAAGTTAAGCCATTAATTCAGGCACTATCTTAAATTTATATGAAGCTTACCTAAATTTGTTGGTAAGCTTTTTTTTATTTGACAAAAAAGTTTTTTGTGATAAGTTAAGATAAGGAAAAAATCAAATAAGTTGGAGGACAAAATGTCAGAAATTAAACCAAAAGAGTATTGGTTAATTAAAGATGGGTCAATCGTTTTTGTTCTTAAGAAAATTGAAGAAAAAAAGGATAGTCCCTGGTGGTTGGTTGATAAATTAGATAGCAAGGGAGATCGGATTCAAGATTTTCCAGTTGTAGAATGTAGTTTTGAGAAAAAACTTTTTTTTCAAGAAGTCAGAGAGCTTGCTAATAAGTTTTTTGAAAAAAGAGTAGAGGGTTTTTTTAGACCAGCCAATGAGTCAAATTCAAAACCAAAATTTTATTTGATTCAGGGTGTGTTTTTTCAAAAAGGATCAGTATTGGTTAATGAAAAAGGTTTTGATGGTGACGAATCCAAAATTTTTAAAGGTCAACTCCCTACTTTTTTCTTTGGATATATATATCCAGATCCAGAGAGCAGATCTAAATTAATGAAGGGAGAAATCAAGGAATGGACAGCGGGATTTTTAGGAAACACAGTTTATAGAGAATCAATAATTTTGGATGTAATGATTGATTCTAAATTTCTCAGCTTTAATAAAGAATATAATGACCAAAAAGAGGTCATTGGCTACTCTTTTGAAAAAAAGCAAGGAAATGTTTGGACGGGAAAATATCAAGTAAAAGATTTTGTTGGGGACACAAAATGTGTCATCATTGAAGTCCCTGAAGATTTTTTCCAGTCATCTATTTTCAAAGAATAAAAAAGTAATTTTCAATAACAAAACCTCGTGTATAGGCACGAGGTTTTTTAAATAATTTTAAATTTAAGCATTATATTTGCAACAATCTTTACTGATTAGGATTACCATATTAGAATAAGGGATTTTAGGGTAGCCTGGAAATTGTTTTTTAAACCATTCAGCTAATTTAGTTTTTTCCGGACATACTATTAGAGCATGATGATAAAATGAATTGATTGAGACTGCCCAAGCATTGTGGTTTTTAAAAATATCATTGGAAAGATTAAAGTCAAATCCGATACTTATTGCGCCAATATTATGACCTAAATTAATATCTAAACCAACTATTTCTTCCAGTACTTCATCTGGGATGCCCTTCTTTAAATTTGTGATTTTTGGTTTCTTGATAATTGTTATACTAGACATCATGTCCTCCATTATTAATTGTTTTATCTATATTATGTTTTTAAAAAAATATTATCAATAAATGTTTTTTTATGTTCACGGTATTTTTTTCGTTTCAAGGATTATAGCTGAAATTCTCTTATTGGCCATATTTATTTTTTAATTTTTAATAATCTATAAATTATAATAAGAAAAGCAATAGCCCCTAAAGGAATTGTGTAATATAAGTAATTATTTCCTTTTTTTTCTGGTAATAATTTTTCTGTTTGTAATATTTTTTCTATTTCATTAAAATCAGCTTCTAATTCTTGAGAATTTGAATAGGGGCAGGTATCTGAGTCGTAGTATCTAATTTTGGTTTTTAATTTAAAGTCTTTCTTTGGCGCTCCGGGAATTTTAAATATTTGAATGCCATCTGCTTCGGGTCTTCTTATTAATTTTGTGAAAGAAATTTTTACTGTATCTCCATGATTATATTCTCCTTTTAAATTTTTGGTTACTACAATATCAGCTACACATTTTGCTACTAATTCAGGCTTAAAATCTTCTTTATCCGATTTATAAACTCCAGAATCAAAGGAGTTACCACATTCTATGTTCATCACATATCCTTCAATTGCAAATTCAGAACTATTTAACAACGTTTCTTCACTACAGGGAGGTGGGACAGCATAAGCTAAGCTTGTATTTAAAATAACCATTCCTAAAATAAATAAGTAAATTGTTTTTTTCATAATTTGTGTTTATTGTTTTTTAAAATATTGTCAATAAATGTTTTTTAACCACAATGAGTGCAATCTGATCCATAAATCATCTCAGACCACTGTCTTAAACCAACCATAATTTCAAGAGGAACAACTCCTTCATTATACCAACGTCTACATTTATTATCCACGGTTTTTTTTATCGTGACACATAAATCCGTTTTCTTTTAGATAGTTAATAAGTTCGTCATTTTGATTTTCGGTAAAAATTGCAACATCAATAAATTTTTTTAGTCCAAAAAGTTCTTTTAATCTTTCTTCACTGCAGGCAGCGGCGGTAAATAGCCCAGCGATATTATGGAAATCATCAGCTGAAGTTTTATATATGTCCGCAATTGGATAGATAGTATAATTTCCTCCGATGGCGCTAATTTTTGTAATGGGCTTTTCTTTACACTCTATGCTATTAGGATCAAGTGAGAGTAATTGTTTTTTTTCATTGTTTAGTTCATTATTTTCTGATTCTGAATTTTTATTCGGCGACAGTTGTTTTACTTTTTCTTCTTTGGAATTATTTTCAGTATAATTTATTTCATTTTTTTTGTCGGAATACTTAAATTGGAAGTATTGCCAAAAATAAATCCCCGCGCCAACAAAAAGAATAATTATAATTATTACTATTTTATTGTTTTTTAATTGCATGTTTTTATTATTTCAGCTAACTCCTTATATATAAAGTTATTTACTTTTTTATTATAGTTTTAATTTTAGCTTTAAACAAGCAAAACTCTTGACTTTAGGGTGTTTTTTAGTTAGTATTCTAAATACTTATAATAAATTCACCCTGTTAAATAATTTTAAATTTTTTTGAAAGATATGTATTATACTTATGTATTACAATCAGAAAAAGATAAAAAGTTTTATACGGGGTATACTAATAATTTAAAATTAAGATTTAAGCAACATTGTGATGGTAAAGTATCTTCTACAAAAAATAGAAGACCATTAAAATTAATCTACTATGAAGTATGTCTAAATCAACAAGATGCAACTCATAGAGAAAAATATTTAAAAACTTATCATGGCAAGATGTTTATTAAGAACAGGCTTAAATCTTATTTAACAGGGTAAAATTTTAATCTTATGGACAAAGAAACCAAAGAACTTAAGAACGAAAAAACGAAAAAGCAAAAAGTCAAAAAAGTTGTTAAAAAGCAATCTGATAAAAAAGATTTAAAGGCTAATTTTAAAGATATTCGGCCTGGGCAAATTATTAAGGTTTACCAAAAAATTAAGGAAAAAAACACCAAAGGTGAAGAAAAAGAGAGAATTCAGATTTTCGAGGGTATTGTTTTGGCCCACAAGCATGGTCAAGAAGCTGGGGCTTCAATTACGGTCAGAAAAGAATCGGGAGGTATTGGAGTTGAAAAAATATTTCCTTTAAATTCGCCGTTGATAGAAAAAATAGAGTTAGTTGGGAAGGTAAAAGCCAATAAAGCAAAATTGTATTATCTTAAAAATTATAAAAAAAGATTAAAAAAAGTTGTTTTTTAATGATTGGCTATCGGTCAGAGTGCCTGCCTTTGTCCTTCGTTAAACTCAGGACTTCGGCAAGGTAAGACGGAAGCCTGCACAATTTACTCCGTCCCGTCCTACGGGACTTCGTTCATATGCAGGGCTAGTTGGTAGACGCCTTAAGACAAATTTAGAATAAAATTATTTTTTAGTTTGGTCGGAGTGGTGGAATTGGTAGACACGCAAGCTTGAGGGGCTTGTCCTCATTACGAGGGTGAGGGTTCAACTCCCTCCTTCGACACCATTTTTCGCCAATGCTACGAATGGCACAGTAATTTAGAATTTGTAATTTGACATTTGTAATTTGTTATTTGCATTCGTGCGGGTCCTTGGCTCAGTTGGTTAGAGCGCCTCGTTTACACCGAGGAGGTCATAGGTTCGACTCCTATAGGGCCCACCACTCGATTCGTCCTCACTTTGTTCGTCCTCGCTCGTGGTTTCGATTCTTCATAAATTCAGAATCTCAACCGTTCTTTTTAAAAGACGAGGCGAGTGTCCTGCCATTCGGCTCTGAGGCCTGACGGCCTCGCCGCTCAGGCTCGAGTGAGAGCGACGAATGTAATTAGGAGTCGAAGGACAAAATTGCTTTGATAATTGGAGTCGAATGCCTCGAGCGTAGCCGAGAGGCACGCGCTTTTCGAAGCAGAGCTACGGATGGCACAGCCATTTATTTTGTTATTTGATATTTGTTTGTTATTTATTATTTGTTATTTGAAATTTATTTATATTGGGCCTGTAGCTCAGTTGGCTAGAGCACCTGCTTTGCAAGCAGGGGGTCAAGAGTTCGAATCTCTTCAGGTCCACCATTCGACTCCATCTCGCTTTGCGAGATTTCGCTCACCTCTCGGTCTTGAGAGACCATCGGAATCGAGAGATGGTTTCGGTTCTTCATAAATTCAGAACCTCAACCGATTTTGTTTATAATAAGAGTCGAGTGTCCTGCCATTCGGCTCTGAGGCCTGACGGCCTCGCCGTTCAGGCTCGAATGAGAGTGAGGAGTATAGCGACGAATCGAGGGGCAAATGGTTTATTTAAATTTTCTTATGTTATTTTATACTTATATAGCTAAATGTAACGATAACTCACTTTATACAGGATATTGTAAAAATTTAGTTTCTAGAGAAAAGAAGCATAATTTAGGGAAAGGGGCAAAATATACTAGACAAAGAAGGCCAGTAAAAATTATATATTATGAAAAATTTAGGAGTAGAATTGAAGCCATGAGAAGAGAAAGACAGATTAAAAGATGGTCTAAAATTGAAAAAGAAAAATTAATAAATAGTAAAGTTGATAAAAAATAGACACTTTTAAAAATCTTGGGGTGGTTAGAATTCAAATATAAAATAAATATTTTTATTATTTATACCATTTTACACTTTTATTTTTAAAGGTGGGGGGTGGCACAGCCCTTCATGCGACGAAGAATGCAAAATTTAGCGTATGATAACAATATAATAATTAATTTTAAAAATATGGGAATTACGCATTTTGAAAGAGTAGAAAAACCAAAAGATCAGGGAGCTTCACCTTTAGAAAAAGAAGAACGAGAAGAAGAGGAGAGAGGGTTTATTATGGAGATACTTACTAATTCTAAAGGAAGTCCTTTTGAAAATGTGAAAATAGGTTTTATTTTTGAAGTATTAAAAAATTTTAAGGGTCCCCTTTTGGATAAAAACGGTAAGATTATAGAAGGAGTAAAAGAAATGTTTGTTGAAGAAATAGACAAATTAACATCAGAAAAAGATAATTAAAATTAGATAATATTTTTTATATTTTAGTAAGATCAGCTTTAACGAGCTGGTTTTATAATTTTAGAAATTAAAATTAGAGAAATTTGAATAATAATATTAGTAATAATTAAAGCAATAACCAAATAAGCTAAGTTAATTAAGAGTGGCCACTTGATAAAAAATAAAATTATAAAAACCCACCAGATATTTTTTAAATCTTGAGTTGACGGTCCAAGCATAGCGCCAATATTCAAACTAATAATAATTATAAGCCAGCTTTGCCATTCTAAAATGTTAATTTGGGATAGAATAGAAAAAGGCAAAATGAAGATTTGGGTCAAATTAGTTGGAGCAGTAATATGAATATAATTTTGTAAGAGATAATTATTAATTAAATATAAAAAAGCAAAACCACCCAATAAAGGAGCTAAAGAAATTAAGGATTGGCCAAGTAAAGGTATTTTTGATTTATAGTGAGTTACTTTTGGTTGTTTGGAAAATATTTCAAAATTAGTAATTTTTGCACCAGTTAAAATACACATTAAAGCATGAGAACTTTCATGAATAACAATTCCTAAGTAATAAAAATATTTAATAAATGAATGATTTAAATATTTATTATTAATATAGTTACTTAAATAAGCCAGGGGAGAGATGATAATAATTAAAAGTCCTAAATTCATAATTTGATTGTTTAAGCCAGAGGTAATATAATTAAAATATACTTGATTTTTTTTAAAATATCTTATAACTTAATTATACAATAAATATATGTTTAAGAAACAGGCCGGAGGTAATCAACTTTTAGATCCCAAACAAATTTTAGAAAAACATGTTGGTTTGGGTTATGGAGACATAGTGGCTGACTTAGGTTGTGGTCCCAAGGCTTATTTTACTTTTCAGTCCGCTAGGATAGTTGGAGATAAGGGTTTGGTTTATGCTGTTGATGTTCAAAAACAAGTTTTGTCTTCAGCAGAAAGCCATGCTAAAAATCAGGGTCTTAATAATGTTCGTACAATTTGGAGCAATTTAGAAATGCATGGAGCTACTAAAATTTCTGAAAGTTCTTTAGATTTAGGAATTTTGAATAATGTTCTTTTTCAATCTACTAATATGGCTGAAATGATTAAAGAGGCCATTAGATTAATTAAGGCAGGCGGTCAGCTTTTGATTATTGATTGGAAAAATATTGGAGCACCTTTGGGGCCAGACATTAAAAAGAGAGTTAATCCAGAAAAAATAAAAGAACTTTGTGAAATATTTGGCTTAAAATTAAAAGAAGAATTTGAGGCCGGTCAATATCATTTTGGTTTAATTTTTAAAAAGTAAATAAGTCCCCGTACCTAATTTAATAAACTAAACTGTTTTCTCGCCCCAATTTTCTAATTATGAAATTAGGTGTGAGATAAATCTTTAGAAATGTCTATTATAAGTTTTCAATATCTTTTTGATGCCTATCCTCCGGCCATTAAGCCAGGAACTTTTTTTATTATTTTAATAATTTCATTATTATTTATTTTAATGGCTATTCTTTCTAAATATTTTTTTTCCAAAAAAGCCAAAGATAAATATCAAAAATTTTTATATAGCAAATTAATCAACTTTTTATTTACCGGTGGTTTGCTGAGTTTATTTTTTATACTTTTTAGAAGATTTAGGGTTCCTTATTTTCAAATTAGATTTGTTTTAATATTATGGTGGGGATTTTTATTGATTTGGCTGATTACTATTATGCAATATTATTTAAATAGAGTTCCTCAATTAAGAGCAGAAGATGAGAAAAGAAAAGAATTTGAAAAGTATTTGAAGTAAGTTTTTAGCTTGTAGGTAGTTAGCTTGTAGGGAATTAGGTTTTAAAATTTAGTATATAAGGACCGCAAGGGTCTTTTTTAGTTATAGGCCATAAGTTATAAGTCATAGATTTTAATTTCTAAAGTATTTATTAACTTATAGCTTAATGCTTATAATTTATAACTATGAATCATAGTCAAAAAATAGGTAAATTAGGTCAGCAGATTGCTGTTAAATTTCTTCAAAGCAAGAATTATGAAATTCTGGCTGAGAATATTTATTTTCGCAAAGGAGAAATTGATATTTTAGCAAAGAAAAATGATATTTTAAGATTTATAGAAGTTAAAACCAGAACCAATTTAAAATTTGGCTATCCCGAAGAAGCCATTTCAGAAAACAAAAAAGAACATTTAGAATCAGCGATTAATAGTTATATAGAAAAAAATAACATTGATCAAGAATATAGATTAGAAATAATTAGTATTGTTTTGGATTTTCAAAACAAAAAAGCAAATATTAAATTTTTTAATTAACTCATTAGGGAGTAAATCCCCACATCTTATTATTAAGTGGGGAGGGGTAAACCCCCACACTTATTCTAGGTGTGGGGGTAAATAGTAAATAATCTTTATTTTGTCAATGTTGACATTTTTTTTTAAAGTAATAAGGTATAGAAAGCAATTTAGAATTAAAAGAATCTAAATAGTTAGTTCATTGAAAATTTTAATTTAAATTAAAATTTAAAATTAATTTTAATATATGCCTATGAGAAAAAAAGTGTTTCTGATGATGGCATTTTTAGTGCTATCATTCCTGTTCTTTGCAAATGCGAACGCAGCGGAAGTAGAAATAGATCATAATGCTGAATTAGAAAAAGAATGTAAATTAAGTAGGTGTTATGTTCCAATTCCAACTTTAGTTAAGCCAAATGGTGAAACTCATAATATTAACGAAGAATTTTATTTAACTGGCTTAACCTGGAACAATACAGAAATAGATATTTATATTGATAATCAGTATTATGGACCAGCCACTGTAGTTAAGGACGATGATAGCCCTACTGGCAATTTTTATTTTTTAGTAGACGAAGAATTAAGCCAGGGCCAACATCAATGGAAAGTTATTGCTTGGACAGAAACTAGATGGCAAAGAAGTTTTGTTTCTCAAGGGGCTGTGTTTTTTTTAGAGAGTCCTAAAAGAGAAAATTTAGATTTGCCAATTACCCCTTCATCTTTAGAGGATGCAGAGGAAAGCGGAGATGAAAATGTCGTGGATGTTGATCAAAATTCAGAACTAGAAGCTGAAGAATCAGAAATTGAAGATCAAGATATAAGTGCTATTTCAGAAGAAGCAGCAACAGAAATTTTCGTTAGTGAAGAAGACATAGAGGGCGAAGTTATTATTTCAGAAAGCTCTAGTAACGAGAATTTAGAGGTTATAGAAGGCGAAAACGAGGAAATTTTAGTAAATATTGATGAAGATAAAGAAATAGCCTCAAGAGATGAGATAATAGAGAATTTACAACCAGCTACCCCAGACGAAGCTGAAAAGATAGCAGTTATAGAAGATTTAGATATTAATGAAAAACAGGTTAGAAATAGAAGTATAGGTATTTGGTTGCTGATTATTTTAATAGTTATTGTGATATTTTCAACTCTTTTTTCTGGCAAAAAAAAAGTTAAGAAAAAAAAAGATGAAGATGATAATCATCCTCAGCAAAAAGGTTTATTTAATGGAGATTCAGAATAATTAGATTATTAAAAAATCCGGTTTTAAAAGCCGGATTTTTTATTTTTAAAATTAAATAGTATATATAGCAAGACAGCTGAACCAATATAAAGATCTGCTAAGTTAAAGCTCGGCCAGATTCCTATTTCAATAAAATCTATCACAGCCCCTTTAATTATTCTATCAAATAAATTGCTAAAAGCCCCAAGAATAATAAGAATTATTAAAAAAGAATTTAAGTAGTTTTGTTTTTTAAAATTTTTAAGAAATACATATATCAATATCAGAATAATTAGAGAGACCAAAATAATTATAATTAAGGGATGTATTTTGAGGCCGAAAGCAATTCCAAGATTTGTTTCTAAGTTTAATTTTATATACTTAAATAAATAAACTCCCGAAGACGGAAGTTTATAAATGGCTAAGTATTTTGTTATTCTATCTAATAAAAAGAGGATAAATGGAAATAATATTATAATTAATTTATAGTATTTTTTTTTCATTATAAACTTTTGTTTTTACAGTCCATACATTTATTTGCCGTAGGAAAGGCCAAACATCTTTTTTCGGGAATTGCTTTTCCACATTTTTCGCATTTTCCATAGCTACCCTGCTTAATTTTTTTCAAGGCCTCGTCAATTTTTTTTAAAGATTTTTCCAAGGTTTTTTCTAAATATAAATCACTTTCAAAATCAGCCACCTCGGAAGCATTTTCATCTTCATGGTCTCCGTATTGAGGAAATTTAGCGTTATAATCATTTTCTACTTTTTCGTTTTTTTCAGCAAAGGATTCTAATTCTTTTTTGGTTTGCTCTTTTTTTTCTAACAAGATTTTTTCTATATGTTTTAATATTTTTTTGTTCATAAGTTAATATTAAATTCTAAATAATAGTAATTATTATATGGTTAATTGTTTAGAGTGTCAAATGTTTTTAGCAATTTTTAAAGTTTATTTTTTATAAATTTTTTGTTTAAATCCTCTAAAATTAGATAAAAAATGCACTTATCCACAGATAAGGTTTTTGACAAACCACAAAATATGGTATAGTGAGTATTACCAGAACTACTATATATAGTGTCTTGCTAAATATAGAAAAATCGATTTAGAGTAATGAATTATTATGCAAAATCAACAAATTTAGACATATTAAAGTTTATTTTTGAATTATTTTAAAATAAAAATTTAATAAAAATTAGAAAAACTGAATCATTATGATTCAGGAGGGGAAAAATAAAAATGGACGAAGATAAAATTTTTAGAAGAATTAAAAAAAGAGATGGCCGGGTGCTTAAATTTGACACTCAGAAAATAACTGAAGCTATTAGAAAAGCAGGTGAAGCCACAGAAGAATTTGACGAAAGAATTGCTAAAAAGCTTACTATTAAAGTTTTGGGCTTGGCTCAAAATACTTTGGATAAAAAAATACCAACAGTTGAAGAAGTTCAAGACATTGTAGAAGAAGTTTTATTAGCGTCTTCTTATAAAAAAACCGCCAAGGCCTATATCATTTATAGAGAGCAACATACTCAATTAAGAAATATTTCGGAAACAGCAAACGTAGAGCTCGTAGAAGATTATTTGAAGAATATTGATTGGCAAGTTAATGAAAATTCGAATATGAGCTATTCTTTGCAGGGTTTAAATAATTATATAGCTGAACAGATTACTAAAGTTTATTGGCTAAATAAAATTTATCCAGAAGAAATTAGGGCCGGATATCTTTCTGGAGATTTTCATATTCATGATTTAGGATTTTTAGGTGCTTATTGTGTGGGCTGGGATTTAGAGGATTTACTTTTAACTGGTTTTAAGGGTGTTGCTGGAAAGATTGAATCAAAACCAGCTAAACATTTAAGAACAGCCCTGGGCCAACTTGTTAATTTTTTTTATACCACTCAAGGAGAAACTGCTGGGGCTCAGGCCTTTTCTAATTTTGATACTCTATTAGCCCCCTTTATTAGATATGATAATTTAGATTATGACCAAGTTAAACAAGCTATGCAAGAGTTTGTTTTTAATATGAATGTTCCGACTCGAGTTGGTTTTCAAACGCCATTTACTAATATAACTTTAGATTTAGTTGTGCCCAAACACTATGCTGATAAAAATGTTATTATTGGTGGCAAGCCCCAACAAGAAAAATATGGTGATTTTGTTAAAGAAATGGATATTATTAATAAGGCCTTTTTAGAAGTTATGGCTGAGGGTGATGCTCAGGACAGGGTTTTTACTTTTCCAATCCCAACTTATAATATTACTAAGGACTTTGATTGGCAGGATAAAAATATGGAAAAATTATGGGAAATAACTGCTAAATATGGAATTCCTAATTTTTCTAATTTTATAAATTCTGATATGAATCCCGAAGATGCTCGCTCTATGTGTTGTCGTTTACGTTTAGACAATCGGGAATTAGTTAAAAGAGGGGGAGGTTTATTTGGCTCTAATCCTTTAACTGGTTCTATTGGTGTAGTTACTATTAATATGCCTCGAATAGGTTATTTAGCTAAGAATGAAAAGGAGTTTTATCAGAGACTAGAAGAGCTAATGGTTTTAGCTAAAGAGAGTTTAGAAATCAAAAGAAAAACCTTGGAAAAATTTACGGACGGTGGTCTTTATCCTTACACTAAATTTTATTTAAGAACAGTGGTTAAAAGATTCGGTGAATATTGGAAGAATCATTTTTCTACCATTGGTCTTTTAGGAATGAACGAGGCCTGTTTGAATTTTTTGGGCGAGGACATTACTACCCCAAAAGGTCATAAATTCGCTCAAGAGGTTTTAGTTTTTATGAGAGAAAAAATAATTAATTTTCAAGAAGAAACAGATAATATGTTTAATTTAGAAGCCACTCCAGCCGAAGGAACTTCTTATCGATTAGCCTTAAAAGATCAGAAAAAATATCCTGATATATTATTTGCTAATAATACAAGGGTCAAAAAGTATAAAGCCGAGCCCTTTTATACTAACTCCAGCCAATTGCCAGTTAATTATTCCGATGATGTTTTTGAGATTTTAGATTTGCAAGATTCAATTCAAACTCAATATACAGGAGGTACGACTTTGCATTTGTTTACAGGAGAGAAGATATCTAATTATGGAATCACTAAAACCTTAGTCAAGAAAATTTGTACTACATATCATTTGCCTTATTTTACCATTACTCCTACTTTTAGTATTTGTCCGGACCATGGTTATATTGCCGGAGAACATTTTAAATGTCCAAAATGTAAAAAGGAAACAGAAGTTTATTCTAGAACTGTGGGTTATATTAGGCCAGTTAAATATTGGAACAAGGGCAAAAAAGAGGAGTTTAAATTAAGAAAAATGGTGGACATAAAAAAAGCCAGTCAAAAAAAGATTAAAAAATAAGCTTGTCGTGGATACTAATAACAATAATACCAATATACGAATTGATACTAATTATACTAATATAATACGAATAGACATTCTAAATCAAAACGAGTAATTTTTGATTATTAGTATAGTATTTGTATTGTTGGTATTCATCCTGTTAAATTATTGTTTCACAATAGTATTTAACAGGATAAATTAGTATATTAGCATTAAGTAATTAAGTATTTGTATATATGAATATTGGTGGTTTACAAAAATTTTCTTTAATTGATTATCCAGGCAAAATTTGTGCAATTATTTTTACTCAGGGTTGTAATTTTAAATGTGGTTATTGTCATAATCCAGAATTAGTTAATCCAGAACAATTTATTTCTGCTTTGGATGAAAAAGAAATTATTTATTTTTTAAAGCAAAGGCAAGGTAAATTGGATGCGGTTTGTGTTACTGGTGGAGAGCCTTTATTGCAAAAAGAGATATTAAAATTTATTAAAAAAATAAAAGATTTAGGATTTTTGGTTAAATTAGATACTAATGGCACTAGACCAGAAATTTTAAGTAAGTTAATCAAGGGAAATTTGTTAGATTATATTGCTATGGATATTAAGGCTCCTTTAGAGAAATATGAAAAAATAGCAAGAGCAAAGATAAATTTAGAAAATATTCAGCAAAGCATTAAAATAATAATGAATTCAGATATTGATTATGAATTTAGAACAACCATTGTTAAATCGCAATTAAGCCCAGCAGAGATTAAAAAAATAGCCCAACTTATTCAAGGGGCTAGATTATATATTATGCAGAAATTTGTGGCTACTAAGGCCAATAATCCAGAGTTTTTAAAACAAAAAACTTATACTGATGCTGAATTTGAAAATTTAAGGAAAGAATTATTAAAATATGTTAAAGATTGTCAGGTGAGATGATTGGTCATTAGTAACCTGTAACCCGTAATTTGCAATTCGTAATTAGTAACTGGTAGTTAGTTACTTTTTTTGTTTATTTTTTTTCAAAGATTATTTCTTGACCAGTGTTTTTGATATAAAAAGTATTATCCTTAAACTCGGCAGGGGCCGGTTTTTTATTTATTTTATAGTACAAATAAATATTTTTTAATTGAGGAATAATTAAACCTAGCTCAGCTATATCACAAAAAGCATAATCATCATTAAAGCTATTTTCAGAGTGAAACTCTAATCTATTAGGATAATTAGGGTCAGAGAAAAACCTATTTCCTTTAGTAAAAGATAGATAGGTCATATATTCTTGGTCTTGAAAATAATATCCCAGCAAACCAGTCAGTAAATAAAATTGGGCTCCTAAAGCAGTTGGACGGTGGCCTAATTGGGCGGGAACTTTTCCGCTAGAAAAACTTATTTTTTTAATATTTTGATACATTTTTTGAGCTAAATATAAATATTTGTTTTGCTGGGTTAATTCTCCGTAAATCATCAGCATAAAAGCAGAAAGAGTGTGATAATGAATAGAAAAGTCCTGAAAATTATTTTCTAAATACCAATAATCTGGATTAATAGATTCAAAGATAGCTTGGTCAATTTTATTTTTAATTAATTGTTCAAAATAAGATTTTTTTTCAGCACTAATAATATTATTTTCAGCCAAGTAATTTATAATATATTGCCAATGAGTCCCAGATACTAGGGCACGGTTTTCAGTATCTTCGGCCTTAATACCTGCTTCAGTATAATTTTTAATGATATTTAAGATGGCAGATTTAGACGAGGGGGACATTAAATTAGGAAATTCATCTAGTATTCTAATGGCTAAAAAATGAACCTCAGCATCAGCAAAAGATTGTGATTCAGGCGCTCTGGAGATTAATTCTTGATAAGCATTAAATAATCCTAATTTTATTTTTTGTTGAGCTTGGGAATTATTATTTAGGGCTTGATATTTATAATAAAAAGGCAGAGAGATTAATTCTCTGGCTTGTTTAGGAGCAACAAATTCATTAATTCCATAATCAGGAATAGCATATTGTAAACCGTGTTGGTCAAAATGTTTGGCATAGCGATTATAAAAATACTGGACATAATTATCCAGGGAATAATTTTTTTGTTTGGCCGATATTAAGTGAGGATAAATTATTATAGCTAAAATTAAAAATATAGAAATAGTTTTTTTCATGATTTTATTTTAGCAATTAAGTTCTTTATAAACAAACAAAATTTTGAATAAAAGATTTTTTAAGTTTACTGGTCGGGGTGGCGGGATTTGAACCCGCGATCTCAGGACCCCCAGCCCTGCACATTAGGCCAGCTATGCTACACCCCGGGATGTAAATTTTCAATTTTTAATTTTACCTGCCTGCCGGCAGGCAGGAATTTTAAATAAATTTTAAAACAATTTTTAATTATTAAATTATTAATTAAATGTGGCTGCGCCATCCGAAGCTCTGCTTCACAGAGCGAAGGATGGTGGACCTGAAGGGACTTGAACCCTTGACCTCGACATTGCGATTGTCGCGCTCTAGCCAACTGAGCTACAGGCCCAAAGGATAATTTTAAATTACAAATTTTCAATTTTAATTTCACCCTGTTAAATAATATCACAAGGTGATAATTTAACAGGGTTAATTTTCAATATTTCAATTTTAAATTTTAAATAATAGGACTTCTTTTAAAAACTGTCTGTCCTGAGCAAAACGAATAGTTTTGGCCGCGCCATAAACCTGACCTCGAGCTTGCCTGCCGGCCAGCAGGCGAGTCGAAAGGGAATGGTTTATGGTGGGCCCTATAGGATTTGAACCTATGACCTCCTCGATGTGGACGAGGCGCTCTACCACTGAGCCAAGGACCCTAGAAATCAATTTCCAATTACCAATTATTAATTTCCAATAAAAATTCCTTTTTAAAATAACTACTTGTCCCGAGCGACCCGAAGGGGATCCGAGGGAAGTCAAGGACCCACACGAATGCAAATAACAAATTACCTGTCTGCCGACAGGCAGGCAAATTTCAAATAACAATTTGAGATTTTTAGAATAAATGGCCGTGCCATCCGAAGCCAGGCTGAGCTTGGCGAAGGATGGTGGGCATGGCGGGACTTGAACCCGCACGGATAAAATCCATACGCTCCTGAAGCGTACGCGTATACCAATTCCGCCACACGCCCAATGTTTAAATAATATAATAGTAATTTGTTTCTGTAGCGATTAAACTAATGGCAAATTTTATAATTTTAACCAATAAATTCATAATCACTGAATTCAAATAAATGATTATGAATTAGCGAGAAAATATTTTTTTCGTATTTTTTCCATATTTCTTCGTAATTTTTGTAACTCCCGCATATTTTTTCATAATTCGGATATCTTTCCTTTAAGCCCTCTTCTGATTTATAGAGTTTTTTACTAAATTCCATAAGTGCTTCCTGGATTTTGGGCAAACATTTTTTTAGTGAAGCGGGAAGGGACCTTTTTATTTTTTTAGGAAATTTTTTTGTTTTGATAGAATAACAAAATTGATCTATCAATATGAGAGAAAAATTTTTGATTTTTGCTATTCTATCTAAATTTTTTCTTTTGCAATCAGAACAAAGTCCCCACGAACACCATGCTTTAGTATTGGGACAATCTTTTTTTGATAAAAGAGCTTTCCACATCTTATACAATATCTTTTTTTTAGCCCATTTACTACTTTCAGGTGTTTTGAACATTTTTTTACTTTATTCCACTCACTACTATTTTCTTCTTTTCTGATTATTTCTGCCCCACAGACAGTACAATATTTTTTTGTATCTGCTTCTTTTTTAAGAGTTGTAGCTATAATACAGGCACAAGCTTTTCTGTCGGACCATTTTCCATTTATTGGATCAGGCATTTTTTATCCATAATGCTATAAATTAATTATAAACTAAATAAATACATAAGTGTTAAAATTAGACAGGGGTTAATAATATAATTAATCATTAATCAATTTAATAAAAGAAAGGAGAAATAAACCTAT
>Ga0268281_1000322_pt1 | contig 37080 bp, 33 predicted proteins | sample saktaG_10_FD_190134 | JGI IMG/M metagenome (GOLD analysis project Ga0268281, IMG submission 190134) | Saline water microbial communities from Sakinaw Lake, British Columbia, Canada - sak_2011_5_24_50m | ecosystem: Environmental > Aquatic > Non-marine Saline and Alkaline > Saline ...
GCTTGATCAGGTTGGTGATCCTCTCAAAACAAACTTTATATCCTTTTTCCACCGCCACTACAGCAAAGGCAATGGCCAGATTTGTTTTGCCGATACCAGGGGGACCAAAAAACAAAAGATTCTCTTTGTTATCAATCCAACGGCAGTCTAAGAGATTAGCTACTTGTGATTTCCCTATCCCCTTGACCCGGCCAAAATCAAACTGATCCATTCTCTTTACCACCGGCAGATGGGCCCCGGTCATATTTCTCTCTACCCGTCGTTGGATGCGATACTCAATCTCAACGGATAAGAGAGTATTTAAAAAAGTCAAATAAGAGGTTTTATCCATTTCCGCATCATGGATTATCTCATCCAGGCGGTGGGCCAATCCTCTTAGTTTCAGGGTGTCTAAGAAACTTAAGGTCTGTTGATAGGCTTTCATATAACCGCCCCCTCTCTCTTTTTGATGAGCCCTTGATATACCGCTAAGCTTCTTTGGCTGACTTTAAATGGGGAATGTTCCCCCTGATATGGGGGAACAGGTGCCTCTCTTTCTTTCCGGATGGTCTTTAATCTTTCCTGTTCCCGCTTAAAATAGGCATAGGTATCCTTTAAGTTGGCAAAACTGGGGGTATCATTCTCCAGGCAAAAGAGCAGGGCCCGGTCAAGTATCTCCATCTTGATATTCTTATCTGCAAAGTAGCGTTTGGCTTCCAGGCATTGGTCTCTGGTATAACGGGGAAAGGTCTTAAAATTCTTTTTACTAAATTGCTTCCAGTTCTCTTTCTCAAACATCTGCAAAACCGAGGTCTTCAATACCTGGACGGTTTTTTCTTTCTCCCTCTTAAATTCCCTCTTGCTGATGGTTTTCCCGGGAATAGCAGAAAGTGGATAGGTGACAATCTCTTTCCCGGTGTAGAGGTCAAAGACAAAGAGCTGCTCTTTGCTCTGGTAGATCTCCACCGTCTTTTTCTGGTACTTGGCTGGTAACTGATAGTTACAGGCCTGGACGGATATACAGGCTTTTTCGTTGACATTTCTCTCTTCTCTTTCGGATAGGGAAGATTTTCCAAAGAGGGAAGGACAGACCGGTCTTAATTTTTCCCTTTCATGTTTGATGAGCAGGGACGGTATCTTCTGGGTAGCCTGGGATATCTTGCCATTGGCCCTCCTTTTGAGCCATCTGAAAGCCCCTTCATTGGCCTCCTCGACCTGCTTGAAATCTCGGATACTCAGGAAATTACGCTTGACATACTTGATCAGGTTTTCCACCTTTCCTTTACTCTCAGGATCTGCCTTCCGGCAGACATACATCCTGATATCCTGCTCTTGGATAAAATATCGGAAATCAGCGGTGTAGATGATATCCCCGGCGTTTTCACTCACCACCATTAGGCGATCTTGATCAATGACCATCTCCCGGGGCACTCCCCCGAAATAGTCGAAACAGGAAAGCAGGTGACAAATGACCTCTTTGGTATTAAAGGGATGGTCCTGGAAAATGATGTAGCGGTAGCGGCTGGCCGAAAGCAGGGCAGCGAAGATGAAAAGCTTAAGACCGTTTGGCATACGGTACTGGCCAAAATCAAGCTGCATCTGTTTCCCGAAGGGCAATTCCGGAACCTTGCTATAGATCCTGATGGATTCATTTAACTTAAGCTTATCGGCCCGGATGAGATAACGGATGTAGTTACGCAGAGTCTGTTCATTCCCCGGGAGACTACCGTATCTCTCTTCCAGGTAATCATACACCGCAGACATATTCAGCTTTTTAAATTCATTCTTTTCATACACCTGCAGGATATCTTTCTCGTGCTCTTGTAAGGCCTTATCCCGAAACATCTGCTTTTGCTGATACACCCTAAATTCTTTCTCATCCATGAGATAATACTTGGCCGCCGTTTGGGGGTCTACCCCCAGTCTTGAGGCAATTTCATTCCTACAATATCCCTGTCTTTTAAAAGCTTGTATTTTTTGGTACATTTTTTTCTTTTTCATTTCCTCTCTCCTGTATAAGTTTTCTAAAACTATACAGGAGTTTCTCTAAAATGGGAATTCTGTTTACCATCCTGATGGGAATTTGGTTTACCATTACCATAGGAATTCTATTTACCATAGTACTGGGAATTCAGTTTACCATTTCCAATAGATTGTCTTATAAAAATAATGCAAGATAAGGGCGGTATTGATTCTAGAAATTTTATTGTTTCAACAATTCATTCCAATTATTATTTAACTACTGATTACAAATATCTACGCCAATTTAGAGCTCAATTTAAAAAAATAAGGGAAAAGTGTGGAATAACAAAAGAAATATTTACACCTTCTGAATTTCTTGAAAAATATTATAAAGGAGAAATTAAGGTTTTTTCTTGAATTTATTATTTTAATAGGAGTGAATAAAAAATGGTAAAGAAAAATCAGTGGGTAACAATACATCCTGAAGGCTGGGCTATTAAAGGAGAAGGGAATAAAAGAGCAACAAAAGTTACAAAAACTCAAAAAGAAGCAATAGACATTGCCAGGGAAATTGCAAAAAATCAAGAATCTGAACTATACATACAAAATCGCGAAGGCAAAATAAGAAGCAAAGACAGTTATGGAAATGACCCTTGCCCACCAAAAGATAAAGAATATTAGCAAGTTATCTATTTTTAGTTTTGTCCTTTTGGAAATTTTATTTATCAATTGAATTTACGTGAATTGATTTATGAAAATTATTTGAAAAATAGTTACTCTTTGTCTTTGAAATCAGTCCTTGCTCTTAGATATCGTTTGTAAAGAACAGTTATAATGTCTAATGCCATATACTGCTCCAATGTGATAGGTGGAAAAGAGATGTGGGATAAATTATATAAAAAGATGAACTCAGAAAAAAATTTAGAATTAGCATGGTTACGTTTACATACGGGACAAAACATTCAGTATAAAAATTATTATAGAAATTTATTTGTAGCTTATGAATTAACAGGGAAAGAAAATATTAGAAGACTATCTGAAAGATTGAAAGGAGGTTCATATCAACCTTCGGGTGTTCTAAAATTTTATTTACCAAAGTCTTCAGGGCTTCAAAGACCAATCACATTTTTACATTTAGATGATTTAATTGTATATCAAGCATTTGCAAATGTAATTGCTAAAAAATTTAATAAAGAAAAAGAAAAAGTAGAATCTATAAATATTTTTAGTAATATTTTAAATAGAAATAGCAATACCAATATTTTTTTCTTTAAAAAATGGCAAGAAGGATATAGAAAATTTAAGTATGCAAAAGAGGGTCAGGTCTTGAAATGACACATTTTTTTAACAACAAGCAAATATTGATGGAAAATGTGTCATTTCAAGACCTGAACTTCCCATCTGAAAAATCAAGATAATTTTAAACTTTTTTATGCCACTTTCCTTAACTCTTTTCTAACAATATAATCTCTATCTTCAGTTAACATTTTATATATTACTCTAATTAATTGCCGGGCCAGGCAGCGAAGAGTATGATTGTGACTTTTTCCTTCCGCCCGTTTTTTTAGATAATAATCCCTGCACTGGAAGCTAAAACGAATACTACCTCCGGCCATAGTAATTAAAGTGTGTTTACATATTTTATTAGCCTTATACACCGCGTGAGCTTTAGTTACCTTACCTGAATTATTATCTACACAGGCTACCCCACAGTAGACAGCCAACTGTTTTTCAGAAGGGAAACGCTCGATATCTCCGATCTCTCCGATTAGCCTGCTGGCCAGTTTGGTGGCAACTCCGGGGATAGTCTTTAAATGTTTAACCTCTTTGCTCTCTTCTCCTATTTCATCTAATTTTTTATCTATATCCTTAATCTCTTCTTGTAGTTCTAAGATACGCTTAGCATAAGATAAGATGATCGTTTGGTATATATCGGTTAGACCAGGCATATACTCTATATTATTTAACTTTTTAAGTAAGAAGAAAGCTCCCTTTTTCCCTATTCCCCTTATCTTTAGTAGGGAGCAAAGGGTAATCCTTTTGTATTTAGAAAAATCAGGATATTTGGCTAAAATAGCGATGATCTTTTTATTTTTCAGTTTACCGAGTTTTAATATCTGGGGGCATACTTCCAGTAATTTCTTGCTTAATCTATTAGTAAGCCTCACCCTCTCATCAATCAGAGTCTGCTGGTGGCGGGAGAGGAGTTTCAGGCTTTCGGTTACAAGAGAAGGTTTCTCTATTTTAATAAATACCTTCTCTCTGGGGCTATTTATATGCTCTTTTAATTTTAGCATTTTGGAGAGCATCAGAGCATCCCTCTGGTCATCTCTCCATTCACCGGCAAAGGCCTCTCTAAACCCTTTTAATTTTAAGTTATCGACATTGTAGAGGGTAAATCCCTGATCAAGTAGTATCCGGTCAAAGGGAGCACTATAGCCGTTCTTTCCCTCTAAGGCGAAGGAAATCTTTCCTCCTTCTTGTTTTTCTATCTGCTTAAATTGTTTTATGCTTTCAGTAAATTCACTAAGCTGATGAGCTACCTTCTGGTTGTACAGAATATGGTCTTCCTCATCCAAGATGGTAATGTGGTGGGATTCACTCCCCACATCGATTCCTCCGGATAGTCTTTTCATTTTCTTTCCCTCCTTATGGGTTTATGGCCTTGCCCCTATCTGTTATCCTGTCTATAATAGCCACTTTTTATAGGCATCTTCCCATTGGACTAGACAAGAGGCAGAGGAACATCCGGCAGTTCAGGCTGAGTCACAAAGAACTTGTCTTTTGACAGCCCCCAGAAGCCACAAATGTTCCTCTGGCCATATATTCTATTTTTGCATAAAGAAAGTTATTTGACTATCCTCATCTTTCAGATTATTCTATAGTTACAGAATGTTTTTTTAATTATAGACCCCAAAGCTCTTTCGTAGTAGCATTCCCTTTTTCTTTTTTAAAATATTTCATAGAGAAAGAAGGATTTTTAATCTTTAAAGTAGAATACTTATAATAACAGTTAACTTATTTTTTAAAGAAATTTTGACGAGGTTAAAAATAATGCTTGTTAAGAGAATATTTGATTGATACCACCGTATAACATAGCATAGAAGGTTCGTGTCTTTTGGCATTTACCCAAATTTTTGCTTTCTAAAAACATTTTTTATACTGAAACCGTTATATAAAATACTGTCCCAATATATCAATGATTAGACCAAAGAGAAAAGTCGGCAAGGTGATGATATAATATATCTTCAGGAAAAATATGAAGAAACAAAAGAGGATAAGAAAATGACAATTATGGATAAAAATGAAAGTTCTCTTACAAGATTAATCTTGTCAGAGCTGAGCAGACTCTTACAAGAGGTAGAACAGGACACAAAACAAAGAAACTCAATAAAAAAGTATCTGTCAGAAATGAAGAAGGCATACGAGCGATTAGATGCTGAAACTCTTAATAGATTATTATTAAAGCAGAAAAAAGATCAACTCTTAGGTCTTTATCCCACATCTAGGGAGACATTGGAAAAACTATTAATTGATATTAAAAGAAATTCTGAGCAGGTTTTTTCGTCTCTCTTTGCTCGTTTTCAAGAATATTGCGAAAATAATAAAATTCATCTTCAAGGTAAACTGCCAAAGTTATTTGTTGATCACCTTCTTGTAGTCGAATTGGATGAAAGCAAACAAACAGCCAAAATAGGCACTATCTTCTTAAAAACTTTGGGTTGGGAAAAGATTCTTGTGGCAATGGACCGGGAACGGAATAGAATTTGGAGTAGAGACTTTGATCCGATTAGTTTTCGAGATCAGCTATTAAATGTTCATTTAGAAGTAATCAAGGTTAAACCGAATCCGGTAGGATGGGTGCGATTAGAAGATGCCTATCAAATGCTAAAAAGGTATATCCAGCAAAAAAATCCACTTTGGAAAAAAGGAGGCCGTCTTGTAGCATATTATAAAGACGAATTTAGCGCAGACCTTTCCAAACTCTGGAAAGCCCAGATAGCTCAAAAAATTAGCTCTCCTTATATTGAACTGGGTGGAATTCGTGATCCACGATTATCATATAAAGTTCTGTTACCGGATGGAAAAATTGAGTCGTATGGGTATATGCGGCCTAAGAAGGAGGGAGAACCTAATGGATAATATATTAACCTTACCAAAAAAAGACCAAGCCAATCGCATAATTGCTGCTCTGCGTAGTGGTACGCCTCCAAAAGAGGGGGTTGATTTCTATTCTGTAGGGAGAGAACAATTGCTCACATACTTCAAGGACAAACTGATTGAGATTAAGGACAATGGCATTTCTGATATAAAGTTTGTAAGTGCTAATTGGGGAGAGGGGAAAAGTCATTTTCTTGATTTACTGCGGGATTTAGCGCTTAAGCACAACTTTGTGGTTTCTAAAGTGGAGCTCCATTCCATAGACGTGCCTTTTGACAAATTACCTATCGTTATTCAACACATAATGAAAAATATTGCTACGCCGAAGGAACGGGAAAATGGACTCGAAGCTCTGCTTGATGATTGGTCCTTTCGTAATAAGGCAAAAAATAAACAGGAAATATTTAATTCTCTCAAAGACATAGGTATTTATCCCGATATGCGAATGAAACTAGAAGAATATCAAAGATATTACAACCATGTAGCAGGTCCTGAGTACGAACAATGCCTTCAAGTATTGAAATGGTTTAAAGGGGAAGAGACTAGAACTAGAACCTTCAGAGATGTTCGAGAATATCTTCATAGCTTTGTTCTTTTTATTCGTTCTCTTGGGTATAGCGGTTTTGTGATAATGCTTGACGAAGCGGAGGCGATCACTTCGCTTAGTCGTATAGGCAAGCGGGACTTGGCCAATGAAAATATTCGTCAAATAATTGATAATGATCAAAACATGCAGGGTTTTTATGTCATCTTTGCATCCACTCCCACATTTTTGAGTGGGGAGGACGAGCGTGGTGCACAAAGTTACGGAGCTCTTTGGCGTCGCATTAGCGATCCTTTACAAGGATTACAACAAGATTCTCTTCAGAAGGTTATTGTGGAGTTACCGAAGTTGACAGAAGAAGAATTCTTCTGTTTAGCGCAGAAGATCAAAGAAGTTTATGAGGTTGCAAAGGGGCAAAACTTAACAATGGTTAATGATAACCATCTTAGGTCATTGGCCCACTATATCCAGAATCGAGGTGATCAAAGAGTGGGCACTATGGTGCGAAGTACAGTGGCGATTTTAGATGGAGCAACCTCTTCTGATTTTGACTTTTTAGCAGGATTTGAATTAATTGTAGAAAAAATAAGGGAGCAAGAAGCGATAGATAAAGACAGATAGAGGAGAATACGTGGCCCAAAGAATAGATTTATTAAAGATAATACAGCAAGTCAAGGAAAGAGGATATTTTGATATCGCTGATTTTCCAGGACTAACCCTGAGTTTGGAAAAATTTAAAGAACTTTCAAATTTACTCAAAAAAGAGAAAATTCCTTTTGAAAACCTAAGCAGTACAACTAGTCTTACCCAGCAGGAAGCCTTACGTATAGTCAATTCTTTACGAAAGGGTGTTCCCCCACCGGAGGATATTGCTATTTTTTCTGTCGGGCGTAAAAATTTAATAGAAAAGCTTAGTAAAGATTTACAAACCGTTGCACAGGGCTCCTCACTAGTCCGTTTTATGAATGCTGATTATGGATCTGGTAAGACTCATTCTCTTTATCTTCTCAGATGGGCCGCTTTCAAGCTAGGATACGTTGTAAGTATAATAACGCTCAATCAGAATTCGTGTCCAATACATGATTTTATGGCGGTATATGACCGGGTTATGTGGAATCTCAGAACGCAAGAGGAGAGAAATAAGCCAGCCCTAGAAAATGTACTCAATAGATGGCTTCAGGTTATTTGTAAAAATGGTGAAGAAAGTGCAAGACAAATTATTAAAGGGCTTCCAGATGATTTAAAAAGTGCCCTTCATGCTTATCATGAAAGCATTAGCCCTGTTAGACCTGATGAAGAGAAAAGATTATTAGTGCTAAAATATCTTTCCGGGGGAAATATCTACTTACGAGACCTGCATAAAATTGGGATCAAAAACCGTATAGATACCTCTAATGCGCTCACTATGCTTGGATATATGGCATTGTTATACAGAAATTTAAATTATCGAGGCATCTGTATTCTTTTTGATGAAGCAGACCCAATTCACTCGTTTGAAGCTTTTGAGCATAAAGATAAAGCTTATAACAATCTATCCCAAATTATCGGACAAAGCCAAAATACTCCACATTGTTATTTTCTTTATGCTACAACACCTAGTTTCTTTGATAATTATGCCAATTACTGGCCCGATCATCGAATAAATAATAATGAAATCTTTGAGTTAGAAAAATTGGATGCTAGTGAACTGCAAAGATTATCTTTAAACATTTGTAAGATCTTTTCCAACGCTAAGGGTTCCAAAGTGCCTAATAATATCGAACAAAGACTAAGAAATTATGCTTCTGATTTATCCTTTAGTGATACTCTGGGAAATTTTGTACGGAGATGTATTGCCATTTTGGATGAAGGAAGATAAGCAAATGAAAGATTGGAAAGAAATTTTAAAAGAAGGAGGTTACAAATCAAAACCACCCTCAACCACTCTGTTGGACAACGCTATTTCTGTCTTTCTCTATAAGTATCAGCAACAATTCACCGAGATTCAATCTCTGGCGATACAGCCGATTTATTCTGGCGAAAATGTCCTACTGATTTCTAGCACCGCCAGCGGAAAAACAGAAGCTGTAACTATTCCTATTTCTGCAAGGATTTCTGAAAATCGGGAGGATTCACTTTGTATTTACATAGCACCCACAAAAGCCCTTCTAAATGATCTACTTAAGCGCTTAAGCGTTCCTCTTCATCGTCTCGGGATACAGTTAGGTATAAGGCATGGGGATAAGCCGCTTTCTTCAAGAGACCAGGAACTGTCATTCCTCTTAACTACTCCTGAATCTTTGGACATTCTTTTAAGTAAGGATTCCCTATTTCTTTCAAAAATAAAATTTGTTGTCTGTGACGAGATACATCAGGTATTCGGGTCTCCTCGAGGGCTTCAATTGCTTTTTCTTCTAGAGAGATTAAAGATAAAATCTGGTCAAGAATTACAACGTGTTGCCCTTTCTGCTACGGTAGGAAATCAAAACATAGTTAGTGATTGGTTTCGTGGAGGAGAGAAACCTGTCAGAGTATTCTCTACTGACACTCAGCGTCCCCTTGATTCAGAGTTTCACTGGTTAGATGAACATAATTCTTTAAGAAATATTATCCAATTGTCAAGAGCGAAAAAAGTTCTTATCTTTGTAAACTCCCGGCGAATGTGCGATGACTTATTTTTGAAACTGCATAATTTCTCACCTTATCGGGTTTTTGTCCATTATTCAACATTAGAGAGGGAACAGAGAGAATATGTAGAATCCCAGTTTAAAGCCTCGGAATTTGCCATTTGTATCGCTACGACAACATTAGAATTAGGCATAGATATAGGCTCTATAGAGGTCATAATCCTGTACGAACCTCCTCAAAGCGTCACCAGTTTTCTTCAAAGAATTGGCCGTGGCGGTAGAAGATCTGGAGGAACATGGGTGATTATGACACCAAAAAATAATTTAGAGCTATTGCAATTTTGCGCATTAACATCCCTAGCCAGTGAAGGCGTAATAGAAAATATCCCCCCTGGCCAATTCTATAGCGTTCTTATTCAACAAATCTTCTCCTGTATTGCAGCCAAACATCACCATCGAGTACATAAAAGTGAAATTGAAGAAATATGTAAATCTTTCTCCTGGATTCAACCTGAAGAAATACCTTTAATAATGCAAAGGCTTTCTAGCCAGAATTACTTACGCAGTGAGGCAAGATGGCCATCAAATTATCAAATGGGTCCCAAGTTAGAATCTTTATATAATGATATGGAAATTTTTTCAAATATATCTAACGGTGAATCAGGTACCCAGGTCTTTTATCAAAATCGTCGTTTAGCTTCTCTACCATTACCAGTTACCCACCTTCGATTGGGAGCAGTTATACTTTTTGCTGGACATTACTGGGAAATTACATCAGTTAGAGAATTTCGAATAACTGTTCGATTAACTAATCCGGTTTCTTCCCCAATACGCCCATCCTACGATAAATGTGGAGGTATTTATATGAGTTCAATTGTTGCACAAAAAATTAAAACAGTTCTATCGGGAAGTGTAGATTTATTGGATTTCAAGCTAGATAGGGTTACAGAAAATTGTTTAAGAACCCTTCAGGCCAAAATACCCTCAGAAAGTTTTGAGAGGTGCATTTTACAAACGAGACACGATTCTAAGTATTTCTATTATAATTTTGCTGGTGGTATAGAAAATAGGATTTTACAGATTCTTTTTTCAAAATTTGGTTATTCATGTAAATTAATGAGTAAGGCTGAAGGTATTGCTCTTTATTCTGATAGTCCTCTCGATTTTAGCTTAATTCCCGATGATAACGATCAAATTAAAGAGCTATTTCATAATCACTGGAATAGTTTTTTACCATCGGTGCGTGTTGGGCCGTTCTTTAGTTTGCTTCCTCTTTCGTTAAGGAAAAAAGAAGTTTTATCTCAGGTTGATTATGGATGTACCATTTCAAATATTATTGATATGCGAAATAGAAGTGTCGTTTCTATATCCGACAAGATATTCTGATATTAAGAGAGCAAAAGAGGGTCAGGTCTTGAAATGACACATTTTTTTAACAACAAGTAAGTATTGATGGAAAATGTGTCATTTCAAGACCTGACCACAAAGTTCTTTTCATTGAAGGATGGTTTAAAAGATGAATAAAACACAGAAATTAATTTTGGCAATTTTTGTGCCAATAATTTTTTTCTTTATTGCTGTATTTATTGCAAATGAATCAGTAGATTATAAAAGTAGTATTCTTTTTGATTTGGGGGAAACCTGGTATGTGTGGCTTTTTTATTCAGCCTCCTGTTGTCTTTTTGAATTTTTACTATTTAGGGATAAAAAATAATTGCCAAAAGAAATAAAGAAGATTAAATACTACTTATATTTAGTAGAATATTAATAATAATAAATAGGCACATCCCATTTTCTCAAATAAGGAAGGCGTACCAAGACAATAGTCCGGTAACTTTTGGGTTGTCCTGGAGGAAAAGAGAAGGAAAATAATAAAAGAATGGATTGATTCCGGAAAGATTAAAGATATAAATAATAAAAAATAGAATTATGAATTAGAAAATTATTATTTTAAAAAACATAGTTAAAATAATTGGAGGATAAGGAGGAGAAAAAGCATGTTCCTAACTATTGTACTTTGCATTTTGGTATTATGGATTATGATTAATTGGATTGTCAAATCAGATAACCAAAACAAAGAACGTCTAGAAAAAGCTGAAAAAGAACGCCAATTTTATGAAGCACAGGTTAGAGATGAACAGAAGAAACAAGAGAAACAGCAAGAGCTTCAAAGAGGGTATTATAAGAAGATGATGGTTTTCGGGGAAGAATCAATTTCCTTCTTTGAAGGGTTGCCCAAATACCTGGAGTCCGCGGAGAAATACCTGGATCAAGCGGAAGTTAACTTTTCCTACGGGGCTTTTGCGCCGTTCTGGGATTATATAGAGAAAGCAATAAAAATGCTTGGTTACTTTGACGAAAACATCCAACGCATTAAAAGTAACTTGTCTATCTACACCGCGCTAATCGGGAAATATGAAGATACACCTCCTCAGTTTCCCCTTACACGTCAGTCTGTCACGAAGCTGGATGTAGGCACAGAAACAGCAAAACGCATGAATGTCATTGTGTGGACCGCGCAGCGTAATTTTCAATTCGCCACGATCTATGAACAGCGCAAGACCAATCAGATTCTTGTTGCAGGATTTGCTAATCTAGCAATGGCTCTCGATAAAATGACATGGAAAATCACGAAATCGATCGATGACCTCGCTGGTTCGGTTGATGTAATGACCTCGACGTTGGATGAATCGTTAAGCGCAATTCACTCGCGAGTGGGTAACGTTGTTGATATTGTAGAAAAGGCTAGCCAGCAGACCAGCCAACAACATGACGAACTAATGGAGAAAACATCGGAGGGAGCGGCACGGGAAGAAAAGGTCCTGAAAATGCTTGATAACATCCAGCGTGGCCGGCGACCTTACTAAACGAATAGGACACATTCCATTTTCTTAGACAATTAATATTTTACTTTTAAATTAAATAAATTGGAAAGATTTGCCAGGTTAATAATTCGATAGCTTTTAGCGGAAGAGCGCCAAGAAGTTTTATATGTCTTACAGGGTGAAAGTCCCTGTTGGGTAAGGTCTAACCAACCACCCATACCAAGTGTTGCATCAAAATGGGTAACCATTAGATGAAGCGTACACAGGGAAACAGATAGGCCATAGGGAAGACCGTACTTCCTGAAGTGAATTTATACAGCCTCGTAAATAAAGATTAATGCAGATGGCGACGTCGTTTCCGCAACGTATCAAAAGAGGGTCAGGTCTTGAAATGACACATTTTTTTAACAACAAGCAAGTATTGATGGAAAATGTATCATTTCAAGACCTGACCCCAAAGCTCTTTCAAGAGAACCACCTATTTTAATTAAAAGGAAGGCGTGAAAGAAAATATTATAAAACTAGAGGAAAATATTCAGGCAACAATTTATAATATTTACTTATTATGATTACAAAAATCACTAAACTAAAAAATTTCGGAATTTTCCACGATTTTTCGTGGAATAAAGATATTCCAGAGTTTAAAAGATTTAATCTGATTTATGGCTGGAACAGAAGTGGAAAAACATTACTTTCCAAAATTTTTACTGCTTGCGAAAAGAAATCAACAACATTTAAAGAGTATCCAAAAAAGGACAGGGTAGATGGAATATTTGAGATAAAAACGGATACTCATTTAACTATCAAAAGCTGTGATATTGCAAATTGCACTCTTCCTGTAAAAGTTTTCAACCAGGGCTTTATCGATGAAAACATTTCTTTTGATCCATCCCACCTAAGTAATCCGATTGTTTATGTTAGCGAGAAAGATATTGAAAGTAAGAAAAAATTGGAAGATTTAAAAAAAGATAACGAAAAATTGCTTGAAGATTTTAATAGTGCTCAAAAAGAAAAAACAAAGTCTGAAACAGCGGAAGAAAAATTCTGCATAGCGATAGCTCAAAATATAAAAACAAATGTTGGAAGCTTGAAAATGAGAGATAAGTATTATGACTATAATAAGAGTAATCTCAAGACCACTTTGAATAATTTTGGTATTGATAACTTTACAATACTTTCAGATGAAGATTTTGACAAATATAAAATAACAATCAACAGTGAAGCGAAGAAAAAACAAACTACCTTCCCGAAGTACGAACTTAATTTCGTTTATGATGATCAAAACATTTCTAATTTTGACGGTATTTTTAAGATTTTAAATCAATTACTTTCTAAAAAAATAATTTCTGAAACTCTTAAGCGATTAGAAAATGATCAAGATTTGAACGCTTGGGTAAAACAAGGTTATGATTTATATAAAAAGAAAGAAGAGATAAAGAAATGTCTTTTTTGCGAAAAACCTCTAGATGATGGCTTCTTGGTTTCCTTATCAAAACATTTCAGCAAAGACTATGAGAATTTACAAAGCAACATAAAAACCTTTATTTCAAAATTAGAGACTTTGAAAAAAGATAAAATTATTAAAGAAAACGGCGAGTTGTATTTTGATTTGCAAAGCAATTACCATAGTAAAGCAATAAAATTGAATGATCTTATGGAAAATTCGAATAAATGGATAGAGGAGACAATAATAAAATTACAAGATAAATTTAAAAATCCGCTTTCTGTTGTAAATCCACCGGATAAACCAGAAGATTTTAAAAATAATTATGATGAAATTATTAAAGAATTAAACAAGATAATTCAGCAACATAATGGGAAAGTTGATAATCACGATGAAGAAGTTAAATTAATAAAACAAAAATTGGAACTTCATTTGATTGCGGTTGCCATAGAGGAGCAAAACTACAAAAAAACAAAAAAAGATCTGGAAGATAGTAATGAAGCAGAAAAAAAGGCAAGGGGAAAACTGGATACAAATAATGATAAAATTGAAGTGCTTGAACGAAAAACTTCAGATATTGCGAACGCTGTACAAAAAATTAACCGACGTTTAAAGGAATTTTTCGGAAGAGAAGAAATTCAACTTGAATTAGATGTTAGTAAAAAAGGTTACATTATCATACGAGAAGGAGAACCTGCTAACAACTTAAGCGAAGGCGAAAAAACAGCTATCGCTTTTTCGTATTTCATTGTAAAAGTTCAAGAAAAAGAATTTAGAATTAAGGAAGGGATAATTTTTATTGATGATCCGATTTGTAGTTTTGATTCCAATTTTATTTATCATTGTTTTTCCGTAATAAAAAATTATTTTGAAGACGCGGGGCAACTTTTTATTACCACTCATAACTTTGAATTATTTAATTTGGTGAAAAGGTGGTTTTTGCAAAAGAATAGAAAAGTAGAGTTTTATAATAAAGATAAAAAGAACAGTGAAAAGAAGATTGTTCCTTGTGAATTTCATATGATAGAAAACTTTATAAAAGACAACAAAAGACATGCACAGTTGAAGCAACTTGAAATAACTTTACTAAAGTATAAGTCAGAATATCATTTTCTATTTGCTAGGTTAAATCACTTTGTGGGTGATAGTTCTCCAAAATATGCAGATTTTTATACTATTGGAAATATAGCAAGAAGGTTTCTAGAGATATTTACAAATTTCAAGATCCCAACAGCAGGAGACTTAGCCAGCAAGATTGAGCAATTGGATACCAAAAAGATAAGCAAAATTGAAAAAGATAAAGTTTATAAGCTCATACAAGAATTTTCTCACGGGTCAGACCCGACAAGTACGATTGAACATAAGGATAAAACCGAAAGTCAAGAAGCAATAAAGGTATTGCTGAATATCGTGGCAGAATCTGATCCGATACATTTTGAATTATTAAAAAAGAATATATAAATTTAGTTTAAATGAGAACACATCCCATTTTCTTAGATAATTAATATTTTACTTTTAAATTAGATAAATAGGGAGGGTCTAACAAGTCAATAATTCGGTAACTTTTTCTTACTTTTAGTATAAAGTTAACTAGTCTAATCCTTATACCTTATTATTTTTTTAAATTAAAATGAGGAAAAATATAAAATATATAAATATGATTAATTCAAAAGAGAAGATAGTCAATATTTTAATAGAAAAGGGAAATGAATTATTCAAACAACCATACAAGTACATAGAATTTACTAAAGATATAGAATCAGATAAACTCCTAAATAATCTAAAAGATTTTCCTCATGCCTTTGTCCTCGCTTGTGTAATGGATAGACAGATTAAAGCAGAGAGAGCCTGGTTAATTCCCTACAAGATATCAGAAAAAATAAAAGGTTTTGAGTTTTCTATGCTGTTGGGAGTTAATCAAGAGGAAATGATAGAAATATTCAAAAGAAAAAGCCTTCATAGATTCAATGAAATAATGGGTAAAAATTTTTACCTGGCTACTCGTAAAATTCATAATGACTATCAAGATGATGCTTCAAATATCTGGAAGAGTAATCCAAGGAGTGCAACCATAGTAAGAAGATTTTTAGAATTTGATGGGGTAGGGATTAAGATTGCTACTATGGCAGCTAATATTTTGGCCAGAGATTTTAAGATACCCATGAAAGATTATGTTAATATCGATATTTCACCAGATGTTCACGTAATGAGAGTTTTCAAAAGATTAGGATTTATATCTAAAGATGCAAGCAATGATGTATTGATTTATTGTGCCAGAGAATTAAATCCGATGTATCCCGGTATTTTTGATTTATCTTGCTGGGAAATTGGGAGATATTGGTGCAGACCTAATGAGCCTATTTGCGAAAAGTGTTATTTAAATAATGTCTGTAATAAAAAAATATAAAAAAATATTAATTATATTTTATAGTGATAAGCTTGAAAAAGGAGAATAAATAAAATGATAGGAAAAATGGAAAAAGTGGACTTAAGGGAAGTATGGAAGAATGAGGCGAGAGATTTTACCTCGTGGCTTTTTGATAATATTGATATATTGGGAGATGAATTGAATATTAATGTTACTCCTATTGAAAAAGAAAAGAATGTCGGTTCTTTTTCTGCTGATATATTAGCAGAAAGCGAAGAAGGTGACCCAATATTGATTGAAAATCAATTGCAAAAAACCGATCATGATCATTTAGGCAAGTTATTAACTTATGTTTCAAATCTTGAAGCCAAGAAAGCTATTTGGATTTCAAAAGAACCGAGATCGGAACATGAAAGAGCAATTGAGTGGCTTAATGAATTAACTTCTGATGTTGATTTTTATTTAGTGAAAATTGAAGCTTATAAAATAGGAGATTCAGATCCGGCACCTAAATTTACAGTTATAGCTGGTCCTACTGAAAGCGGGAAAGTTGTGGGCAGCGAAAAGAAAGAACTTGCAGAAAGACATAAAAAGAGATTAGATTTTTGGCAAAGTTTATTAGAAAAAAGTAAAGTAAAAACAAGTCTTTTTTCAAATATTACTTCAAGCATAAGTTCTTTTATTTCTACGGGTGCTGGGAAAAGTGGATTATCTTATGATTACAATATAACTTATAAGCATGGGACAGTAGAGTTGTATATTGACAGAGGAAAAGAATTGGAAGAAGAAAATAAAAAAATATTTGACAAATTTTACGAACATAAAGATGAAATCGAAAAAATATTTGGTGGTAAATTAAATTGGCAAAGATTGGACAATAGAAGAGCATCTAGAATCTGTAAATTATATAATAATGTTGGATTGAATGAAAAAGAGAAGTGGGATAAATTACAAAATGAAATGATCGACGATATGATAAAATTAGAAAAGGCTTTTAAAAAATATATTAGCACATTTTAAATATGAAAGAATAAAACAAAGCAGGAGCGTTCTATTTATATAATGCGATAGAATAAATTAAGATGTATCCCTACTTAAATAAAATTTATTATGTGAATAAGTGAGACGATGAGATAATGATAAAAATAAATAAAAAAGAAAAAGATATACTCCGGAATAAACTTTATGAACGAGATGGAAGGGAGTGTTATTATTGCGGAATAAAGGAAGAAGATTTTATTCCGATATGGGGAAAATTTTATGGTGGAGAAACTAGGGGTAAAAAATTAGAGGTAGACCGTAAAGATAACGGAAAAGGTTATACTTTGGAGAATTGTGTTTTATCCTGCTCTATATGTAATAATGCTAAGAGTGATAAATTTACAGCTGAGGAGTTTAAAGAAGTAGGTAAGTCGATAAAACAAATATGGCTTTCAAGAGATAAAATAATCTAACCCCTTATACTAGATAGTAATGGTTTCAATCACAGAGTAATAATTATAGATTTCTAAAATAAAAGTTTTCAGTATAATAAAAAATTTTTCTGAAAGGTATATTTATGGCAAAATGGTTTAATAGTGAATGGAAATGTAGAAAAAGAATTAAAATAGATCATAACAAGATTGACGGAAAAGATCATTTGATAAATTTTCCAGTAAAATTTTCACAAATCGATAATAAATTTACTAAATTTGCCCATCCAAAAGGATGGGATTTTTTATTTACATCTTCAGATGGAATTACTCAGCTTAATCACAAAATACAGCATTGGGATAAAGCTAATAGTAAATTAATAGCACATGTAAAAATTCCAAGTGTTTCACCCTTTGAGGATACTATCTTTTATATTTATTATGGAAATCCAAATGCTTCAAACCAAGAAAATGGCAACGTATGGGAAGCATATGAATTACGAAAAAGCTTTCAAAGAAATACATATACTAATACTCAAGATAACATTAAGCATAACAATTCAAAAATAATTGATTTTTTAACTGCTCAAATTAAAATACTTGAAAGTCTATTTGGAGATGCATGGTTTAATGACAAGAAGAGAGAAATAAATTTCCATCCAGCTTATGAAAGATGGAAGTTATGTAAATATTTATTATCTAGAAAAGGAAGCTTTAGATTCCCACAAGATGAATCTTTATTGCCTATATTTTGCAAAGTACTTTTAGAAAATTATTCATTTATTCAATGCACAAAGGGCAATTTACAAACATTTAACCTTGGGTCCCTCGCTAACTATGGAGACAGTGCTGTCCAGAAAAGAATCCAGTCAGTAATAAAAACACCAGGTGGTTATAAAAGTATTCATACTGAATTACAGTTCGCTGCTTGGCATTTATCTCATGGACATAATGTGGAAGCTTTTGAAAGAAAAGGTCCAGATCAAAAAATATTAATTCCTACATGGAATTTACCTATAATAGCAGAATGTAAAAGGATCGAGAGCGAAACAAAGGTTTCAAGAATTCAACAGATAATAAAAAATGCAAATAGACAAATAAAGAACGAAAATATTCCTTGCTATGGCCTTATTGTAATTGATTTATCTGAAAAAATAATCAATCATGATAAACCTAATGATGATTTGCCTATTGAATTAAATGAAATATTTGAAGAAATAGTAAAAAGACTAAATAAATATTATGCTTCAATTAGTGCTGCTCTCTTATTTTGGCATCAAGTCACTATTATGAAACCTGATCAATATTGTCCAGGCAAAGGCATATCAATTTTTCTAAATACTCAATCAAAATTTATTAAACATAAAAATCCGCTATATCCAATTAATAACGACCTAAGTAAAATAAACTTTGGGAATTGTTTTGAGTCCCACATTTCATTATCATATAATCTGAAAACATGAGGTCAAATCTTTATTCTTTACAGTTCGTTAAACCATTTTATTAACAATAAAGATTTGACAACGGCAGACTACATATATAATTAAAATTGGGGAAATAATAGAAATGAAAAACCAGTATTTTGGTGATAGAAATGATTTTTTTAAGTATGACTTAGTTCTTAACTTGATTGAAAAAATGAAAAACTTAAAATGTTTTACCTTTATTCCAATGCTCACAGAAGATGATGGTTCTAGTGATGGTATGTTAACCATTTATAATGGAAGTAGGCGAAAAGAATTAGACGATTTTCTAAAGGATTGCATAAAAAAATCAGATAGGAAGGTAAAAAATCTACGTTCATTTATGTCAAAATATGAACAAATAGAATATCATCCTTATAAAGATGATGAATATTTTTTACATTCAGAGAGGGAGCAATTTTTCGATAGTATTCATTCTTCAATTCTTTATGAATCAGTAATATTAATCGACCCGGACAATGGCTTTGAGGTGAAGAGTATGCGGAGTGGGACTGGCCATAAATATATAAAATATAAAGAGTTAAGCATTATATATGCTCGAAAAAGAAAATAAAGGGGTCAGGTCTCAACATTTGACATTCATTCTTCCTTTAAAGCTGTTATCACCTTTTGCATGACCTCTTTATTTTTCTCGGTTTTACAATTCAGCTCATCGTCGTTGGGCAGCTTTACGAAAGGAAAAAAATGGAAGAAAAAGATTGTGTACCTTTGTATATTTCAGACTTCACACTTGCACTGTAATGAAAAGAAAATAAAGGGGTCAGGTCTCAACATTTGACATTCATTCTTCCTTTAAAGCTGTTATCACCTTTTGCATGACCTCTTTATTTTTCTCGGTCTTACAATTCAGCTCATCGTCGTTGGGCAGCTTTACGAAAGGAAAAAAATGGAAGAAAAAGATTGTGTACCTTTGTATATTTCAGACTTCACACTTGCACTGTAATGAAATAAGTTTAGAAAAGAAGTGAATGATGCTATGGCAACAGTAAAAGAAACAACCCTGCTGAAAATAACCCCTGACAATGCCTGGTCCTTTGTCATTGAGCCTGAAAAACTAATTCAATGGAGAACAGACATTAGGAAATTTGAAATGATTGATAAGGGACATCCGGAGGTAGGGAAACGCTTCTACCTTCAAAAAGAAATCAGAGGCGAACTTCAAAGATTTGACTGTACAATCGTGCAGGTAGAAGAAAATCGAAGGTTTGCATTTAAAGCGGAAGCCGCTGATTTCGCAAGAGTAGCTGCAGTCTACGAGATTATCCCAGAGGGTGATGGGTGTAGATTTATCATCAACGAGACAGTGGATATACTCAATATGAAGTTCCTGAAGTCATTTTTTGACAAAGTGTTTATTCAGAGAGGTCTATCAAAGACAATCAGAGGTTTCTTAGCTAACCTGAAGAACATGATTGAAAATCCGTAAGCTTGAAAAACTGGAGAGGAAAGAATGGGGTCAAATCTTTATTCTTGACAGTGAATCAAACTATTTCTCAAGAATAAAGATTTTATTCCCGGCAGTTGTTTTTTAAGAATCAGTTGAATCTGAATGATATTTGTACGGTTTTTGCTGGAAGTGAAAATATGAGGTAAAGCAAGGCAAAAACACGTGCCAACCCGGACTTCGGCCGCACGCAGCGGCAGCTCGGCCGGTTAGACCTATTGGAGGAAAGAATATGCAAAGGACAGCATTAATAACAGGAGCAACAAGTGGGATTTGTTTAGCTTATGCAAAATATTTTGCTTCGTTGCATTATGATTTAGTTATCACTGGAACAAGAAATGAATTGAATAATGTATCGCAAGAAATTCACCGGGAATATGCTGTCACCGTTTTCCCAATTGTTAAGAAAATTGAAAGCCTTGGTGATATTGAAGATTTAATTAAGACAATTAGTGGAAAGGACATTCAAGTTTTAGTTAACAATGCTGGTTATGGATTAAAAGGACTTTTCTTCGAGAGACCATTGAATGATTATTTGGAAATGATTAATTTACATATTATTCTATCATTAAGACTTATTAAACATATTTTCCCAACGATGGAAAAGAATAATGAAGGGTTAATAATTAATGTTTCTTCGGATGCCGCTTATTTGCCAATACCGGGTAATGCTGTATATTCGGGCACAAAAGCATTTATAAAGCAATTTACTGAATGCTTATATTTAGACATTAGAAAAAAAAATTTGAAAATAAAGACAATAGTTGTTTGCCCTGGATTAACAAGAACCAATTTTCATGAGAAGATACATATCCCAAAGGAAAAACAACAAAACAAAGGAATTATCCGTTGGTCAACACCTGAAAATGTAGTAAAAAAATCAATGAAAGATATTGAGAAAGGAAGGGCGATCTCTATTACAGGAGGATTCTCAACTTCTCTACAGATTTTTCTATACAGGATATTGCCCAAGAGAGTGTTCTACAATATTGTTCTAAAAATGTTTGATTAAAGGTTTAGAGGGAAAGAATGGGGTCAAATCTTTATTCTTGACAGTGAATCAAACTATTTCTCAAGAATAAAGATTTTATTCCCGGAAGTTGTTTTAAAAACCAGTTGAATCTGAATGATATTTGGAGGCCATGATGAAAGATAAGATAGTCCTGATAACCGGAGCAAATAGAGGCATTGGCAAAGAAACAACCAGGGCTTTGGCTAAAAAAGGTGCTACTATCATTATGGCTTGTCGTCATCTGGAAAAAGCAGAGCCTGTATGTGCAATGATTCAAACAGAAAGTAAGAATCCGAATATCAAAGTGATGAAACTGGACCTTGCCTCACTTGAGTCAGTAAGAAATTTCACCCAAGAATTTAAAGCAAGATATCAGAAACTGAATGTTCTCATCAATAATGCCGGTGTATTTTGTATGAAAAGGGAAGAGACTGAAGAGGGTTTTGAGCTGACCATGGGTGTCAATCATTTAGGGCATTTTCTATTGACCCATGAACTGCTGCCGATATTGGAAAAAACACCGGATGCCCGTATCATCAATCTGAGTTCGGATGCCCATTCTTCAGCTGACCTTGATCTGGATGACCTGCATTTTAAAAAGAGAAAATACAGCGGGATTAAGGCTTATGGTGCATCAAGGCTGGCCACGGTCTTTTTCACCCAGGAATTGGCAGAGCGCCTGAAAGAAAAAGACATCACGGTGAATTCATTACATCCAGGCCATGTGGACACCAACATGTGGGACCTCTGGCAAGCAAAAAGGAGATGGTATTATTCATTATTACACGGCATCATAAAACTATTTTTAATATCCGCAGAAGAAGGTACGCAAACCAGTATCTATCTGGCCAGTTCCAATGAAGTCAAGGGAATAACCGGCAAGTATTTTGCCAAGAAAAAAATGAAAGCAGCTTCGAAAAAATGTTCTGATACCAAATTACAAAAAGAATTATGGCAATTAAGTGAGCGGCTAACCGGGATAAATAAATAGTCAGATAAAACAGGTGACGGTTGTACTAGCTCAATAATTCGGGAACTTTTTCTATCTTTTCAGCAGAAAATTTTTTCTTTTATAAATATATTGTAAATACTTAATTTTAGATATTATTTAAATTTTGAAGGATTAACGGTTATAAATCCTTAAGACATCCCAATTGTCTCTCCTAACTTTCGATATGCTTTTTCGATTTCCTCCTTCATACAAAAGTTGCCAAAATCGTCTACCAGCCTCCAACAATTCTTAACGATTAAAACCTTTTGGAAATTTTAGAGAAGGGCCTTTTCTTTTAATATAAACATTTTTTTCAGAAAAAGAAGGATTTTTAAAATAGATGTAGTATTTTATAAATAGAATGAATTGATATACTCATTAAAATTAGAACAAAATATATAAAGCTGTACGAAGGTAGCGGGAGAGACCTTACATTTTATAAAATTAATTTATCATTAATCCCAAAAGATTATTTTATCATTATTATTTTTTGGAACTTACTATTTATTATTTCTCGATTATTTAATCAAACTTAAGGAGGTTAATAATTATGTACAACTCTATCCGTATTGGTATTGTTGGTAGTGGTTTTGCTGCCCAGTTTCATTATACCGCCTATCAACAAGTAACTGGTATAGATGTAAAAGTAGTGGGAGTTACCTCGCTTACCAAAGAACATCGTGAAAATTTTGCGCAAAAACGGGGAATAAAAGCTTTTAATTCCCTTGAAGAAATGCTTCCTGAGATAGATGTCGTTGATGTTTGTACTCCAGGATATGCTCATGAGGAAATTTCTATAGCATCTTTAGAAGCGGGAAAGCATATTGTAGTTGAAAAGCCCTTTACTGGATACTTTGCGCCCCCTGAAGATAAGAACTTCAAGGGGAATAAATTTCCCAAGGAAAAGATGTTAGAAGGTGCGATTGACAGTGCTAGACGTATCATTACAGCTGCTTTAAAGAGTAAGAGAAAGATCTGTTATGCAGAAAATTGGATTTACGCACCGGCAATTCAGAAGGAAGCTGAGATTATTACTAAAACTAAAGGACAGATACTATGGGCTTTAGGAGACCAATCACATTCAGGGAGTCTTTCTCCGGCTTATGGGATCTGGAGACTCTCAGGCGGAGGGTCAATGGTAGGTAAGAGCTGTCACCCTTTAACAGCTGTACTTTATCTGAAACAGGTAGAAGGTTTTGTACGTCATGGCAAGGCGATTCGCCCGAAGGCAGTTAGTGCCAGGACTCATGAGATAACCAGAAATCCAAGGTTTATCGATAAGGGCTTCCTGAGAACCGATTATGAGGATATCGAGGATTACTGTCATCTTCATGTAATTTTCAATGATGATATGATTGCTGATATTTTTGCCTCAGAATTGGTGATGGGAGGTGCGCACAATTGGCTGGAAATTTTTGCCAATAATCATAGGGCTAAGTGCAATCTAAGCCCTGTCAATGTGATGGAACTCTACAATCCCAAAGAAGAACAATTTACAGATGTTTATGTGATGGAGAAAATTGGCACTAAACAAGGTTGGTCTAATCCTTCACCGGATGAAAACTCAATGTTTGGTTACCCTCAGGAGATTCAAGACTTTATGAAAGCAATTGCCACCGGGCAGGAACCCAAGTCGGGAATGCTGGCAGCGAGTGATGTAGTAAGTGTTCTCTATGCTGCCTACATTTCAGCAGAACGCAAAGGAGCTGAAGTTGAGATATCACTTGATTCTGCAATCTAGATATGAAATCTATAAAATAATTAAAATAAAAAGGTTTTTATATGCGAATTTGAAAGAATAGGGTGTGTACTTGTTAAAAATTTATTAAATAATATTAATTGAACAAGAAAAAATTACGTAAAAGCGTGAGATAAAATAAGAAGTTTCTAACTGATTTTTTGAAGGAAGTAATTATGAAAGATAAAAATGGTTTTTTAGGTAAAAATTGGTTATTAGATAACTCGGAAAGCATAAAGTTATATCATGATACTGCCGTCCCATTTAGGCAAGAGGTAGGAATTGTTGATACTCATACTCACCATAATTTAAGGCAGATTGTAGAAAATGAGCCTTTTCCTAATATTTGGAGAGCTGAAGTTCTTGAGACGAAAGAAGAATATAAAAATTGTGATCATTATATTATTCAATTGGCATCAAAGTTCCCCGGTTTCTCTCAGGCTTTAGCCAGGGATCCTAAAATTTCAGATTATGATAAATGGAAAGCCTTGTGTGCAGTTTTTCCTTATCTTGAGGGAAATCATGTTCATCAATGGATACATTTAGATTTAAAGAGGCTGTTTGGAATCGAGGAATTATTGAGTGCAGAGACTGCAGATAAGATATGGAAGGTAAGTAATGAACGTTTTAAACAAGAAGAGATGCTACCTCAAGCAATATTTAAAAAGATTAGAGCAAGGATTATTTTTACCACCGATGATCCGATAGATGATTTAGCCTATCACCAGATAGCTAAAAATATAGATGGCATTATCTTTTTACCTACTTTCAGGCCAGATGCCTATTGCAACATCTTTGATGATAATTGGAAATCGAACGTTGAGAAAATCTGTCAATTAACTGGACAAGAAACAACTCTTAAAGGTCTTTTGGAAGCTTTAAAAATAAGACATTCTTATTTTGCTGAAATGGGAGCTAAGGCAAGTGACCACGGTTTATTAGAGCCTTATGGTTTAAAAATTAGTCAGGAAAGAAGTGAGCGAATTTTTCAACAGGCCTATAATAAGGGAGAAAAATTTAGTCTCAAATCTCCAGAAACTAAGGAATTTATTTCTTATATGATTCATATATTTTGTGAGTTAAATCAAGAGAAAGGAATGGTTACCCAAATACATTACGGTGCGGTCAGAAATGCTAACGAATATCTATTTAAAAAATGGGGAACAGATGTAGGAGGTGATATTTCAGCAGAAAATGTGAATATTGTCGAGAACATATTACCACTGTTATCAAGATTTTTTAGTGGAGAAAATAAGAACCAAGGCCATTTAATTTTATATCCCATGAATCAGATATTTGCTCATACCAATCTAATGTTGGAGAGGGCTTTTCCTAATGTACATTCTGGATTCCCTTGGTGGCAAAATGATTCTCCTTATGTGATGGAGCAATATTTATTACATACTGCAAACTCTTCTTTACTTGCCACAAGTGGAGGTCCTGTCTGTGATGGAAGAAAAATCTTATCTGAAGGAAGCAGATTTGAAGTCTTTGACAGAATAATATGTAGAGTAATAGGAAAGCTAATTTCGGATGGTCAGATGTCCTATAATGGTGGAACGGAGTCAATGAAGGCTTTAATGTATTCAAATCAAGCTAAGATTTTTAATTTAGAAGAATTATTTAAAAATATTAAATAACTTTGTTATTTTTTATTTCTACTAAAATAATTTAAAAAACATTTTTAGATAATAATTTGTTTTATCTCATTCGGAAAAAGTGAGAATTATTTTATCTCTTTTTACTGAAGAGGTCAGGTCAAAGAGATATTAATTGCGAGAAAAAGTAAATTTTCTTGCGTAAAAGAGTAGATTGTTTGCAACAAGCTAAAATTAATTAAAAGGAGAAAAATTAAAATGAAAAGATTATTAATTATTTTTTCGGTAGTGATTTTGACCCTGGTAGTAATTTCAAGTTCGACATTAGCTATGGAGAAGAAAGGTGATGTAATAATTCTAAAAGCTGCCTGTGATCATCAGGAAGATTACTCAACTGTTCAAGGTTTATATCTTATGGGTAAACTTACGGAAAAGTGGACCAATGGAAGGATTAAAATTGAGGTTTATCCTGGTGCAGTCTTAGGATCAGAAAAAGAAACTATTGAGCAGACCCAGATGGGAGTAATAGATATTAACCGGGTTTCAGTTTCTCCTGTAATATCAGTTTATCCAAAAATGGCTGTTTTTGCCCTACCTTATATTTTTGCTAGTCGTGAACATATGTGGGAAGTATTAGAAGGAGAGATTGGACAGACGATGTTAAGTGAAATAGAACCCACAGGGTTTATAGGGCTTGCTTATATGGATTCCGGTGCAAGAAGTTTCTATACAGTTAAGAAACCTATAAATTCTCCAGCAGATTTAAAAGGGATGAAAATCAGGACCCAGAAGAGTCCGGTAATGATGGATATGGTCGAAGCCATGGGCGGGAAACCTGTACCGATGGCCTTTGAAGAAGTTTATAGTGCACTACAAACAGGAGTAATCGATGGAGCAGAGAACAATCCCCCGAGTTATTATGAAACCAGTCATTACGAAGTGGCAAAGTTCTATTCACTTGATGGACATGCTATGGTTCCAGAAATAACTCTAATGAGCACCAAAACTTGGAATGCACTCTCTGATGCTGATAAACAGATAATTAAAATGGCTGCTATTGCCGCCCAGGAACTTCAAAGAAAGCTCTGGTTGAAGGACGAAGTAACTTCTATGAATAAAGTTATAGAAGCTGGTTGTAAGATAAGTACACCAGAAAAAGGCCCATTTATGGAAGCAGTTAAACCTGTTTACGAAAAATATGCTAGTGAATACTTAGAATTGATTGAAAATATTCAAAGTTTAGTAAAATAAATAATTTAGATAGCATGTGAATAGGAATAAAATCTTTACCTGACCTCTCTCTTTAACAAATTTAAGGAGAATATTAAAGTGGATGCAATACCTAGAAAACTTAGCCATTTTTTAAAATTTACCTTAAGAATTTTTCTTGTTTCAACGGTACTTATTACCTTTCTTCAGGTTATTATGAGGTATGTTTTTAATTCCCCTCTTAGCTGGGCAGAAGAAACTGTGGGAGTTATTATGATTTATTTTGGCCTTATTGGAGGCTCTCTCGGTATCTGTTATCATCTTCATATTTCTCTTGAATTTTTTTTGAAAAAATTTTTGAGAAAACAAATAATATTTATAAAATATGGTGAAATTTTTCTTTATATTGGATTTGGTCTTATAGAAATAGTATATGGGATACAACTTATGAAACTTACTAAATTTCAAGTTATTCCGGCTACTGGTCTTCCTGTTCCTTATACCTATCTCGCTTTACCCATTGCGGGAGTGGTAATGATAATTTTTGCGGGAGAACTTTTAATTAGATTAAGAAAAGGAGATAATTATGAATTTGGCGATAATTATACTATTCGGTAGTTTTTTAGTTCTCCTGTTTTTTGGAATTCCCATCTCCTTTACACTATCTATGTCTTCAATTTTCACCATGATTTATTTAAAGATTCCTCTTATGGTAATTGGTCAAAAAATGTCTGATGTTTTAGATAATTTTTCTCTTATGGCCATTCCCTTTTTTATTCTTGCAGGTCAAATTATGTCAGATTCAGGTATTGCCAGAAGATTAGTAGATTTTTCAAATCTTTTAGTTGGTAGAATGCGAGGTGGCCTTGCTTTTGTAAATATTGTAGCCAGTATGTTTTTTGGAGGTATGTCTGGTTCCTCAGTTGCTGATACTGCTTCTATCGGGTCAATCCTTATTCCAGCTATGGTAAAAAAGGGTTATGATCGAGATTATTCAATTGCAGTTACTGTTACTTCGTCTACTCAAGGATTGATCATTCCTCCCAGCCATAATGCAATAATCTATGCTTATGCAGCAGGAGGACTTTCTATTGCGAGGATTTTTTTAGCAGGAGCTATCCCAGGAGTTATGATTGGATTATTTTTAATGATTCCTTCTTATATTATTGCTGTAAAAAGAGGTTATCCGGTTGGAAAGGAGTTTAAATTAAAGCATGTTTTAAAAACAACGGAAGAAGCTTTTCTTGGGCTTTTTACTATAGTAATTATTATAGGCGGGATATTGAGTGGTATATTCACTGCCACTGAAGCGTCAGCTATTGCTGTAGTATACGCTTTTTTTGTGGCTTTTTTTGTATATAGAGAGATACCTCTTTCAAAGTTTTGGGAAATACTTTGGGATTCAGGCAAAACAATTATTGCTGTAATGTTTCTAATTGCTTCTGCGTCCACTTTTGCCTGGTTAATGGCCTATCTAAGAATTCCGAATGCTATCGCTCAAGCAGTTCTGGGTGTATCTAGCAATAAATATATAATTTTATTAATAATAAATATAGTGCTTTTAGGATTGGGAATGATTATGGATATGGCCCCGCTTATACTTATTACTACACCTATTTTTTTACCTATTGTTATTAATTTAGGGGTAAGTCCTATCCATTTTGGGATAATAATGTTGATGAATTTGGGAGTTGGTCTTTGTACCCCTCCAGTGGGGAACACCCTATTTGTAGGATGTATTGTGGGAAAAATGAAAATTGAACAGGTAGTAAGAGCCCTTTGGCCATTTTATATAGTTATGGTTTTTGTTGTATTATTGGTTACTTATGTACCTTTTTTTGCTATGTGGTTACCTGGTATTTTGTTTAAATAATTTTACAAAAACACTGCTATTTTAAAATGGGGAATAAAAAATCCAAAATTAATTGAAAAATGGGATAAAAGAATCCAATTGGTCAAAGAATTTCCTATGTTTGAGGGAATGAAAACAGGACTTTCCTTAAAGATGAAATATGGGTTATGGATATCGGATGTATTAAAAATCATGTCCATGGTTCACTTAAGAATAGGAAAATGAAAGAAAAGAGGTGAAATTTTAAGAGATGAATAATGATATTAAACATATGGAAAGAAGAATGATGCCAACAACTTATTTTATTATCTTATTATTATCATCCCTAGGATGCCACTTTGTGTTTCCGATATTAAGATTTATTTTTCCACCGTACAATTACCTGGGATTCGGGTTAGTTATTTTTGGAATCTTAATAAATCTTTGGACAGATTCCCTTTTTAAGAAAAAACAAACAACCGTTAAACCATTCGAAATGCCAAATTTCTTTGTTGCTTCGGGACCATTTAAATTAAGCAGGCATCCCATGTATCTTGGCATGATGTCTATTCTATTTGGCTTCGCGATTTCTCAAGGTTCCTTAATTCCCTTTGTTTTTCCCGTCATATTCATAATAATAATGGAAAAACGATTTATCCCCCTGGAAGAAAAAAATCTTGAAAAGAAGTTTGATAATCAATATATTGATTATAAGAAAAGAGTAAGACATTGGATTTAAAAAGGTAAGAAGGAGAAATAAATTTTATAAGCGTAATTGTAGATAACATAGGACATACAACAAGTAACCATGCAGAAAAGTCAAAGTGGCTGGCTATTTTTGGAAAGTGTATAATGGACATCAGGGGAAACCGGCACCATAGGTTTCGCTAACCAAGGCAGGCAGTTGGAAATCCAAGGTAAGAGCCGCCTAAAGTTTCTGATAGTCCTGTAAATTTAGGCAAGTCTTGAGGCAGAAGCTTAGATATAAGTTTTAAGCAGGTATAATTTAAAATCATAAGGAGTGAGATAGATAGAAAATGCAAGAAAGAAAAAAATTAGTAGCCCCTTGCGGGATTGATTGTGGAATATGTGAATTGTATATGAGTAGAGATAATCAGCAATTAATGGATTACCTGTTAGTCAAAGGAATACCAAAAGAAAAATTGCCCTGTGATGGCTGTAGGAGTATTAATGGCAATTGCCCCGTTATTCCATGTCAATGCGACACTTTTAAATGTGCAGAAACAAATAAAGTTGATTTTTGTTTTGAATGTGATGAGTTTCCGTGTAGTAAATTGGCACCTGCTGTTGACAGGGCTGATACTCTTCCTCATAATATAAAGTTATTCAACCTGTGTATGATAAAAAAAAGTGGGTTAGAAGATTTTATAAAAAAATCGTTAGAAATAAAACAGACATATTACAAGGGTAAAATGGAAGTGGGAAAAGGACCTAATCTGGATAAATCATAAAAGATTCTAATCAAAACAGGTACCGCTATTGAAAAAGGAATGATGTAAGATGTCACAAGATAAGATAGATGGTTTCTTAAACGAAAAAAAAGAGAGCATTTAGACCAGGTAAAAGAAATTGCCATGGCTGATGCGGAGATCTTAAATGAAATTCTTCAGGGATTGAAGTCTAAAAATGAATTCTTTCGTTATAATTGCCATAAAGTGATTTTTCAGATGAGTAAGACGCATTCTCAATTATTATATTCTAAATGGGATTATTTTTTTTGATTTATTAGAAAGCCCCAATGCTTACCATCGAATGTCTGCCATAAACATTATTTCCCACCTGACCTACGCAGATACCGATAAAAAATTTGATCGGGTTTTCGACCGCTATTTTCAGTTTTTAGATGATAAGAGCATGATTGTTGCAAGGTTGATGAAATTACACTTTTTTTCTTTATTTTCAAACGGCAATTTTGATTCGCAAAAAGAAAAATGGGTATCCATTTCTCAATTAAGTCACTATGCAATTCCCACTGCATTTAAGAAGCTTTTTAGTTTAATGGAATCATGTCAGAAAGAGATAAATTCATCCCATATAAGGAAAGGTTCTACGGATATTACCAAGTGAATTAAAAAAAACATCAAAGAATAAAAAAGCGATAAAATAATTGGAATAATAACCTAAATTAGGAATAGATAATTAAATGTGAAAGATTAAAGTATTACTGGATATACTTGTTCTATATTTTTATTTATACAGGTAAGTTAATGAAAAATACTAATATAACCAAAATATATTTGGCCAGTTTCCTAAAAAATTTGAGTTTCTTTGGATCTATTACCATTCCCTTTTTTATTGATTGGATACAGGTTGATTATACCCGTATTTTTTTACTTCAGGCCTGGTTTGTTTTCTGGATTTTTATGTTGGAGATACCGACGGGTATTGTTGCTGATAAATGGGGAAGAAAATATTCCATAGCGTTAGGTTGCCTTCTTTTTGGTATCGATATGTTTTTTTTCGGTTTCAGCCGGAATTATTATATCTTTTATCTATCCGAATTTTTGGGTGCCCTGGGATTTACCATGATTTCAGGTGCTGATAAAGCATTATTATATGATACACTTATCGAATTAAACGAAGAAAAAAAAGCACGATATTATCTTGCCAGATATGAGTTTTTTGGCACCATTGGATTACTCATATCTTTTCCTATTGGTTCCTTGATTGTCAGTCAATGGCATTATAAAGGTGTGTTAGCGTTTCCTTTTTTATTAACCGGAATCATTTTAATGATAGCTTTTTTAGTACTTTTGTGGATAGAGGAACCAAAGCGGGTTCGATCCGATGAGCATTTTTTAAAAATGGGTATCAACGGTTTAAAAACTTTGTATTCCCATAAAAAATTACGTCTTTTCACCTTAAATTATGCCACAATTTCAGCGATTACTTTTTTTATGTTCTGGTTTTATCAAACTTTACTGCGACAGATCGCTGTAAATGTTGGTTATTTTGGTTTGGTTGGTTCAGGCTGTAACCTGTTTGCTGCCATTCTACTTTCCAGACTAAAAACCCTTGAAAAATATTTAGGAATATCTCGCCTGATTTTATTCACGGCACTTATTCCCGGTCTGCTTTATATTGGTTTATCTTTAAACAAGAATTTATTTTTTGTACTTATCGCCGTGTTTTCGGTGGTTGGTTTAAAATTACTAAGGATGCCTATACTATTGGATTTTATAAATCAAATGATTAAAAGTCAAAATCGGGCCACATTGCTTTCAACGGTCTCGATTTTAGAAAAGGCTATTATTTTTATCCTGTATCCTTTTGTCGGGCTAATGGCTGATTATTCAATCGATATGGCTTTCATGTTTCTTGGGATACTTTGTCTTATTTTTACCCTGTTTACCCGGATTGAGGAGCAATCTCTGTTGAAAGAAAATTAAAACCAGTAGAAAAAATAAATGAATATAACCGGGGATGAAAAAAGTCTTATTTAGTTTTTTAATTTCTTTGATATTTTTTTAAATAATTAATTAGTGAGGATAAAACCATGAATAAAAGAGAATATTCACAAAAAGCTTCCGAATATTTAAAAACGCTATGCTGGGTAAAACCCAACAGACGGACAGGTTCAAAAGGTAATCGTGACGCTACAGACTTTTTTTATGAAACCATAAAACCATGGGGATATAAGATTGATACTGCTCCTTTTAGCTGTTTGGATTTTGAAAGCGGTGAAGTATCTTTGGTAGGCAATGGTAATTCTCTTGATATTTACATCAGTCCGTATTCTTTGGGATGTGATATAACCGCTGAGCTGATGACCGTCTCTACCGTTCTAGAGCTGGAAAAATGTGATTGCACCGGTAAGATTTTACTGATGATGGGCGAGATATGTGCCGAGCAATTGATGCCAAAGAATTTTGTTTTCTATAATCCTGAAAGTCATAAGAGAATATATGCCATTTTAGAAGAGAAGCAGCCGGCTGCCATCATTACAGCAACCGCCAGGAAACCGGAACTGGTCGGTGCACTATACCCCTTCCCTTTGATAGAAGATGGTGATTTTAATATACCGTCCGTGTATTGTACCGATGTTATCGGTGAAGAAATTGCTGCAAATCCTTTTCAAAAATATCACCTTGTTACACAAGCTAAACGTATACCCACAACAGCCTGTAATGTGATGGCCAAAAAAAATCCGGACGCCGAGAAGAAAATTATTGTCTGTGCCCACATCGACGCATATGGAAATGCACCCGGTGCTTTAGACAATGCTTCGGGTACTGTCGTATTACTGTTACTTGCCGACATGCTTCAAAAGTATGATGGTCCGATGGGTATCGAATTCGTTGCTTTAAACGGAGAGGATAATTTTAGTGCAGGTGGGCAGATGGATTATTTACACCGTTATGGAAATGAATTGGAGAAAACTTTGGTTGCGATAAATTTAGATGATATAGGTTATATAAAAGGAAAAACGGCTTTTTCCCTCTATAAATGTCCTGATAGCATCAGTAAAAAAGCGCATCATGTTTTTAACAGCTTTAACGGTCTTATCCTGGGAGAAGAATGGTTTCAGGGAGACCATATGATTTTTGTACAGAAGGGGATACCGGCAATTGCTTTTACGGCAGAGAAGATGAAAGACTTAATGGCGCAAATTACCCATACTCAAAAAGATACACCGGAGCTGATTAATTGTGCAAAACTGGTTGAAATCGCTTCTGCACTAAAAGAGTTTATTGTCGAATTCGAAAAATCGATGAATTAAAAAGATATTGTATGGCAAATCATATTGACATCATTGAAGTATTTACAAAGGATGTATACAATAGAATAATCAATATAGGACAAGAGTATTTGCACCCATATTTGGATACTTGGAAGATCCGGCAACAGGGTCTGGTAATTCTGCGTTTGGATATTATTTAAGAAAAATAGGGAAATGGGAAAGTGACTCCTTGAAAATTGAGCAAAATAGTAATAAAAAAAATTATAATTTGGTGAGATTAAAAATAGTAAAAGAAAATAATAATGAAGAAAGAGTATTATTTGGTGGTCCAGCAGTTATAAGAATAGAAGGAAGCTATTTATTAACATGACACGACAGTAGAATACAAAATAGATTGGATAATAACGACAGAAACCTATTTTTATTGACATCACTTCTGCAAGATGACAGGAGAAGGTTAGATTAGTTCTGTAATTCGCTATTTTTAAAAGTAAAACCTAAAGAAGCCGAGGAGTTTTTATTCAGATAATTGAGATTTTAAGTCTTATCGGAGAATAATTGTTATAAAGCAAAACAAATAGTGAAGGCAAAATAATATTTCAGGATCAAGTATCCTATTGATATAATGAAATAGGGACGTTTCTATTTTCCCCTGATTGAGCAGTAAAATTAATTAGTAAAATATAAATTAGTTTATTTTAAAGTAATATATATAAAAGGGAGTAATCAAATATGGGAAAAAGAAAATTATTGTTTGTTTTTACCTTTAATCAAACTATACATTGGTTCATTGTGGGATTGATATTCCCTGTTATAGCCCTCTTCCAAATGGAGAAAGGACTTAATTTATTCCAGATTGGTATTAATATGGCCTTGTATAGTGCTGCTGTGATCCTCTTCGAACTCCCTACTGGTGGGCTTTCCGATACATTAGGTAGAAAAAAGGTATATCTTATTTCTCTGGCTGTAAATTTAAGCGCAGGCGTAGTACTTGTTTTAGCCAAGAATTTTTTTACTTTAGCTGGTGGCATATTTTTAATGGGATTAGGTCGGGCATTATCTACTGGTTCTCTGGATGCATGGTTTGTAGATGAATTTAATAAAATAGAACCTAAGGGAAATTTACAATCTGCTTTTGCTACTGTAGGTATATTTATTCCTTTGGGCTTAGCTTTAGGGACATTGTCGGGAGGATTTATTCCTATGGTTTTGGGGGAAATTACTTCTCAAATACCGGGATTTGGAAAATATTCATCCAATCTTCTTGTTTTTAATTTTTTTATCATAATCCAATTTTTTCTCACTTCGCTATTCATTGTAGAGCATCTTCATCCGAGTAGAAATGTTACCATTTGGTCAGGATTTAAGAAACTTCCCGAAGTTATCTCTACTTCTATTCAATATGGGATAAAGAATAGGGTAGTATTTATGCTCTTATTATCTACTCTGGCTTTGGGAGTAGGGCTGGCTGGTTTAGAAAATTTCTGGCAGCCTCAGGTAAAGAATATTTTAAGTTCTGACTCGCAAACTTGGATATTTGGACTTTTAGCTACGGGATATTTTTTGGCTTCTTCTCTGGGGAATGTTCTTATTACACCTCTCTGTAAATTATGCAAAAACAATTATTCTAAAATACTTTTTGTGACAAGACTACTTATGGGAGTGTTTTATCTTACCTTAGCCTTACAGAAAAGCTTAACAGGATTTAGTATTTTTTATTTATCTACTTTTCTTTTTAATGGATTAAACAATTCACCCCATCAGACTCTATTGAATGAACAATTGCCAAAAGAAAGGCGTTCCACTTTGCTCTCTTTTGAATCGATTTTTTTACAAGTAGGAGCACTTATTGGTTCACTTATTATGGGATATATAGCTCAAAATCTATCCATTTCTATTGCTTGGATAGTGGGTGCAGGTATATTAGCTTTTTCCTGTCTTCTATATTTTTTCCTTCCTGTTAAGAATAAAGGGGTCAGGTCTCAACATTTGACATAAATCCTTCCTAGATATTGGAAATAATCTGAAAAATTGTGTTTTTATAGATAAAGAAGATTTTTTAAGGTAAGGGTATTTAATAAGGTGTTGCTATATTCAAGATAGAACAGGGGGGCTGTTGTATTATTTCAATAATTCGGTGACTTTTAGATCTGGAAATTTATAATAGGAGGAAATGATGACTATTTATTCTCATTCTCGCCTGGAGAGCTTTAAGAGCTGTCCTTTAAAATACAAGTTTAACTATATTGATAAGATTAAAAGAAAAGAAGAGGGCATCGAGGCTTTTTTAGGTTCTCGCTTTCATAAGGTGATGGAAAAAATTTATAAAGAACTCCGCTTTAGGAAATACAGTTTGGGTGAACTGCTGGATTTTTATGAGGACGATTGGGATAAGAATTATCATGATAAGATAGTTATTGCCGACAATGAAAGAAAAGCTAAGGATTATAAAGAAATAGGGAAGAAATTTATAGGAGAATATTATAAGCGGTATGATCCTTTTAACCAGGGTAAAGTTTTAGGGATTGAACGTCCGGTAATGATAAATTTAGATGATAAGGGAGAATATAGATTAAGGGGATTTGTAGACCGCTTAGACCAGGTAAAAGACAGAATTTATGAAATACATGATTATAAGACCTCCAAATCTCTTCCGGAGCAGAGCGAAATGGATGAAGACCGCCAGCTGGCTCTCTATCAGATAGGGATTCAAAATAGCTGGAACGGTGTTGATGAAGTAGAGCTGGTGTGGCATTATGTAGCCTTTGATAAAGAGATAAGGTCAAAAAGGACAGAAGAAGAGTTAGCGGAATTAAAAAAAGATACCATTGATTTGATCAAGAAGATTGAAGCTACCCGGGAGTTTTTACCTAATGAGAGCACTTTGTGCGGATGGTGTTATTATCAGGATATCTGTCCTTTGTATAAACATCAATATATGGTGGGGAATCTGCCGGCCAATAAATATCTCAAAGATAGTGGCGTTAAACTGGTGAATAAATTTGCCAAATTGGATGATAAAAAGAAGAGCTATCAAACAAAGATTGAAGAGATCGATGAAGAGCTTAAAGAGATAAAAGATGCGGTGATTCAATATGCCGGAAATATAGGGGTGGAAGTGGTAATAGGGAGTGACCATCAGTTAAAGATTAGCTCAAGTGAAAAAATCAATATGCCGGGTAAAGGGAGCAAGGAGAGAGAATCTTTGATAGAGTTGTTAAACCAATTAAATAAACTAGAAGAAGTATCAGCCCTTGATGCCGCTGAATTGAAAAAGGTCATCAAAGAGGAAAGATGGGAGTCGGCTATCTTAGATGAGATAAAAAGGTTGGTAGAGATTGAAACAGTGAAATCAGTCCGCTTGTCAAAAAGTAAGAGAGAAGACTAAAGTGATAGAGATATTCCCATTTTCTTAAAAGGTTACTCAATAACAGGAGGAAGTGTCATGCTTGATAGAAAAGCTGTAAGAGAATTCTTAGAGGAAGAACTTGAGGAAATAGAAATATCTAAAGATATGTTTAAAGAAGTACTTGTAGAAGCATTCTATAAGTATGTTGAAGATGATTATTATGAATGGTTAAAGGACAATTTTAAAACATTTTTTAATTACGGAAATCCCGATTGGCTGTGGATAAGAAAAAGGATTAAAAAGTATAGGGGAATGACATAAAAGGAGCGGAACTTACCTAAAGGAAAGAGGAATAACAGAAAGAGTAATGAGATTGCCCTTTTTTAAAAAGAAAAAATAACTATTTTAATTAAAATATTAA
>Ga0268281_1000323_pt1 | contig 37019 bp, 32 predicted proteins | sample saktaG_10_FD_190134 | JGI IMG/M metagenome (GOLD analysis project Ga0268281, IMG submission 190134) | Saline water microbial communities from Sakinaw Lake, British Columbia, Canada - sak_2011_5_24_50m | ecosystem: Environmental > Aquatic > Non-marine Saline and Alkaline > Saline ...
TCGAATTGACCCAAGAATTGCCTCACACACCATGCGAGGTCTTTTCCCTTTGCCAGAGACGTCTTGCAGTTAGCCGAAAGTAGGGATATATGGCAAGGCCCTGAAAGGTCCTATTGCCATCTACTGAGAATAGCAATGCCAGCCGCCGTGCCGGTTCTGCATCGTCCTGAGCCATTCCAGAGCTGCTTTACATTCTCTGCACTCCCTCATCCCCACCTGGCGCAGAAGCTCCACGACGTCGGCAGTGATCCAGGTAACGCCCTGCTCGTTACTCAGCTCGACCATCCAGGGAGGAATGGCGAGCGAAGGATTCTCGCTCCAGCCGCCATCAGGTCTCTGACGACTTAATATGAACTGCACCGCGCTGGCTACGTTGACTCCCTCTGGCGACAGCCCCACTTTCAGCAGGAGAAGGGTGTTCCTGACTGTCTCCCGCATCCCCCAGTTCTCTGGATCAAGGCGGCTTGGGAAGGCCCCATTGGAGCACTGCTGCTTTATTAGATCCAATAGACACCCTTCTGCTTGCGGGGAATCGCTCAGGCCGAAGAAATCCAGGCACGTGAGCTTCGTCGTCTCATCTCCTTGCGTGAAGATCAACGGAAATGGATCGTGTTTCAGCTTCATCGCACATCACCTCCTAATGCTATCCAATACCTCCCAGAATTCCTCCAGGTCAGACACCAGGCGTACATCGGTCTCAGCCATTATCTCCGGCGGGATGCCGCTGATCAGGGACGCCACAACGACCACCGGCGGGCTGCCGACCCACTTGGTCCACACAATCTCGCCCATGGTGCCGCAACTGAGGCCGATGCAGAGCATGACCTCGGCCAGTTGGCAGATACGGGGGAATTGCTCAGGCCAGGTGAGGTCATCTATCACCACGTCGCACAAGTGGCGATGCTTTTGGCACTCGTTAGTCTCTTCCTGGATGCCTGTGCCGCCGCTGGGTATCAGCCCGATGACCTTTTGGCCTCCGGCACGGCGATAGACCTCTGCTGCCCACAGGCCGATGCCCCGATCTGGGACGACGACGAGTTCGTGGCCCCGCCGGGCCAGTTCTGTGGCTGCCTCTGCGACGCATCTTCGGTAAGCCTCGGTCTCCAGGCCGGCCGCTGACGCTACTTTTGGGACATTAGTTGGTCCGATGATGGCTACATTCATTTGCTTCTTTCTCTCGCCTCCGATAAACGGCGATGCGGGGACTGCTGAAGTGTTGTCGCTCCTTGAGGGTAGTGCGCTGTAGGTAGAGCCCCTCCTCAATTGGACCACCGGCATTGACACAGTCTCGTCCATTGGTATTACAGCAGTTAACAGACAGGGGTTTAACTCTGTGCGCGGGTCGGTGTCGGCTTCGTCTCCCGTGATGGGAGCCCTCGTGCCAGCAGGACAAACCCCGTCGCGGCCGCCAACCCCATCACCAGGCCGCCGTACCAGATGGCCACTGGCGCCAGGTTGTCGTTCAGGAAGCCTCCGATCACCGGCCCGATGCCGAACCCGATCCCCCACGTCAGGCTGTAGACGCTCATGTACCGACCCCGCGTGGCGGGCGGAGCCAGGTTGGCGGTCAGTGCCGTGGACGTGGGGACCACGATCATTTCGCCGATGGTGAGAAGGACCATGCTGACCAGGAACGTCGGGAAGTTCCACCCCAACGCCACGCTGCCGGTGCCCAGGGCAAGGAACAGTGACCCGACCGCCAGCACTGGCAAATGGTGGTAGCGCTCGGTGACCCGCGTGGTGGCGTATTGGAACAGCACCACCATCGCCGCGTTGGCGGCCATGATGAAGCCGTACTGGCTCTCCGGCACGCCGAAGTTCTCTTTGGCGTACACCGGCAGGAGCACCATCAGCAGTACGTGGGCCATCACGGCCAGAGTGTACACTCCGCAGAAGGCCAGGAACGGCCGGTCGCGCAATACCTGGCCGTAGCCGCCATCGGTTTGGGGCTGGTCGGAGGTGGCCTGCTTTTGCGGCACGGTCTCGGCCACCAGGAACAGTACCAGCAGGGTGAAGATGGCGTTTGCCCCGGCCGCGATGTAAAAGGCCAGGGCGTAGGACGTAGCGGTGACAAATCCGCCGACCGAGGGGCCGATGGCCACACCCAGGTTGTTGCTCATGCGCAGCAAGGCGTAGGCGCTGCCCCGTCGTTCAGGCTCGATGAGGTCTGCTACCATGGAGTTGCTCCCGACGCTAAACAGCGGGCCGAAGGCGCCACTGATCGCCATCAGGATGACCCACGGTTGCAGCGTGTCGGCTGAGCTCATCGCTAACATTGTGGCGCTATTGGCGGCCAGGCTCAGCACCATGACCCCTTTGCGACCGAAGCGATCCGCTGCCGGGCCGGCGACGGTGGTGGTGGCCAACCCGGCGGCCGCGTTCAGCGTGAGCAGCAGGGCCACGGTGGTCAGCGGGATGTCCAATCGCTGGCGCATGTAGATGGTCAGGAATGGCCAGATCATGCTGCCACCGGCGGCGCTGATCAGCATACCCCAGAACAAGAGCCAGAACTGACGCGGATAGCCAGCGGCGACTCGCTTTATTCGATCCAGCATACGAGTGCTCCAATCCTTCAGCTTGTAGCGACCTGCTGTATTATAGCACGACAGGCCGCACTCTGCAATTGTGAACCTTTTGGAGGCCGCGAGAGTATTATAATGAGGGAACGAGATTTGACAATTGGCTCTATGTTGTGATACAATATGATCATGGAACTGGGGAAGCTATTTTCAGGCTGAGATGGCTTGCGGCCAGCCTTTTGCGACCTTGAGCGAGGACTGTTCGCAGCCGGCTCAACGTCTGGAGAAAATGTTACCAATTAGTGGACGTCAGTAGAGGAGGTGATGAAACGGGACCAGAAAGATAGGTACAGAAGAGGGATCTTCCACCTGCAGGTTGATTCGCATTTTGCAACACAAACAAAATTAAGGAGGAGAAAATGTTTAGCAACAAGAAGTGGATGATTTTGATCGCCCTGGTGGCAATTGCCGCCATGGTACTCCCGGCCTGCGCTCCGCCGGCCACCCCTGAGGTGGTCGTGAAGGAGGTGCCCGTCGAGAAGAAGGTCATCGAGACCGTGATAGTCGAGAAGGAAGTGCCCGTCGAGAAAGAGGTGGTCAAGGAAGTAGAGAAAGAGGTGATCAGGACCGTAGTGGTCGAGAAGGAAGTGCGGGTGGAGGTTACTGCCGTTCCGCCCCCTAAAGCAGTCAAGGACACCCTGGTGATTTGCATGTCCCAGGAGCCGGACACCCTCTACGTGGTTACTTCCAACATGGCCGTGCAGCGCAATGTCTACAACGCCTACATGGATATGGGTTCCGCTTCCGATACCGGCTATTGGTTCTACACCGAATTGCTGGAAAAGCTCCCCACGTTGGAAGATGGCGACGCAGTCTTGATCGGTGAGGAAGGGCCAGAAGGCCAGCTTGTCATCACCTACAAGATCAAGCCGGGTATCTACTGGCACGACGGTGAGCCTCTCACTGCCGAAGACTTCAAGTACGCCTACGATGTGCGCATGGATCCCAATTCAGGCATCGTCAGTCGTGCCACCATAGAAAAGATCGAAAGCATGGAGGTGGTTGATGATCTGACCCTCAAGGTGACCCTCAAGAAGGGGATCATGGACCCGATGTACGGCCCGTACTATATCCCAGAGCCGTTACCCAAGCACGCTCTGGATAGCATGACCCCTGAGGAGATCATTGACAGCGAATACTCGCGCACGGGGTATCCTGGTGTCGGTCCCTTTGTCTTTGAAGAGTGGGTGGCAGGCGATCACATCAGCTTTACCAAGAACGAGAACTACTTCCAGAGTGGTCCCAATTTCGAAAAGGTGGTCTTTCGCTTCATTCCCGACACCAATGCCTTGATGGCGGCCCTCATCGCCGGCGACTGTGACGTGGCGACCAACGATGGGTTGCAGGTCACCAACCTGCCCTTCCTACAGCAGGCCAAGGCCAAAGGGCTGGTGGACTATCACGCCCAGGCCGGCACGGTGTGGGAGCACGTAGACATCAACCAATGGCCGTGGGACGACCGCCTGCCCTGGTTCGCCAAGAAAGAAGCCCGTCAGGCCCTGGGCTATGGCACCAACCGCCTCCAGATGACCGAACAGATCCTCTACGGCGAAACGGCGCCTATGGAGAGCTGGATCCCGTCCGATAGCTGGGCCTTTAACCCCGACGCGAAAAAGTACCCCTACGATCCCGACAAGGCGAAGGAGTTGTTGGCCTCGGTGGGCTTTGAGGACAAGGACGGCGACGGTGTGGTGGAGGCCTATGGCTATTCCGGCACCTACCCCGATGGCACGGCATGGGAGATCCCCGATGGCACACCGTTTGAGGTCAGCTTCAACACCACCACGGGCAATGCCATGCGCGAGGCACTGTCGCAGATCCTCCAGGCCAACATGGCCGACATCGGCATCAAGGTCAACCTGGATCTGATGCCGTCGTCTGTCTACTTTGCCGACGACGGCCCGCTGTCCCAGTGCCGCTTTGACATCTGTGAGTATGCCTGGGTCTCCGACCCTGATCCCGGAGGCGATACGCTGTGGATCGGTGTGGACATCCTGAACGAGGCGGGCGAAGTGATGATCACTGAGCAGATCCCCAGAGAAGAGGATGACTGGAACGGCCAGAACTACGACGGCTGGGTGAACGAAGAAGCCTCAAAGCTTAGCTTTGACGCCACCAATACGCTCCGTCAAAGCGAGCGCATCCCCTTCTACTTTGCTCAGCAAGTGATCTTCATGGAAGAATTGCCCACGCTGCCGCTGTTCCAGCGTGTAGAGGTCACTGGCTTTGCCCCCGATCTCAAAGGTTGGGTAAAGGGTCCTTCCAACTACGTGACCTGGAACATCCACGAGTGGTACTTTGAGGATTAGGAGTATGTAGCGGTGGCTTGTCAGTAGCAATGGCGGTGCGTGAGCGCCGCCATTGCTCTATCTTGAGCGGGGATGGAGCGAGGTAAAAATGACTAACTATTTAATACGACGGTCACTATCCATGTTGATAGTATTGCTCATCTCCACGATGGCCATCTTTGCTCTGCTCACCGCTGCGCCGGGGGGACCTCTGGATGGGCTTAGGATGAGATCCTCCTCGGCCCGAGACCGGGTGAGCACGGAGGATATCAAGCGGTTGGAAAAGATGCTGGGCCTGGACAAGCCGGCTTATCTGCGCTACGTTGTCTGGTTGCTGGGCGACGATTGGCTGTCCGGCGATCTAAAGGGCGAGCGCCATGGAGTATTGCGCGGCGATTGGGGCGAATCGTGGAAGGTGGCCCAATCGCAAGAGGTGATGATGTTGATCAAAAGCCGGCTGCCGAATACGCTGATCTTGATGGGCACCAGCCTGCTTTTGTCGCTGGCAGTGGCGATCCCCATCGGCATATTTTCGGCTGTCAAACAGTACTCCAAGCTGGATTACGTGGTCACCATGGGGTCCTTTGTAGGCCTGTCCATGCCGGTCTTCTGGTTCGGCATCATGCTGATCCTCGTTTTTGCGTTGAAGTTCAAGGAATGGGGCCTGCCATACCTGCCGACCGGGGGCGTGGCCGCAGTCCGCACGTACGTAATCCCAGGATTAGGCACCGTTCAGCCCGGCACTCTTTTGGACCGTGTCTTGCACCTGCTCATGCCCACCGTGGTGCTTAGCCTACTATACATGGCCAGTTGGAGCCGCTTCACGCGGGCCAGCATGCTGGAGGTGTTGCGGCAAGATTACGTTCGCACGGCGCGGGCAAAAGGGCTGATCGAGCGCATCGTGATCACCAAGCACGCCCTGCGCAACGCCCTCATCCCCGTCATCACCATTATCGCTTTACAATTGCCGGGGCTATTCACCGGGGCCATCATGACCGAGACGGTCTTCGCCTATACGGGAATGGGGCGCTTGTACTACGATAGCATGACCCAGAGCGATTGGCCGATCGTGATGGTCATTTTGTTCATCACGGCGATACTGTACGTGCTTTCCAGCCTGGTGGCCGACGTGACCTACGCTGTGATTGATCCGCGTATTCAGTACAGCTAGACTGCTCCGCGTAGCTGCATTTGCTTGCTCCGCCGTACCTCCCCGTGGGGTCCGAGCGCAACACAAACGAAAGTAAGGAGGGAATAATGGCCGTAGCAGAATTGGAAATAGGCCCAGAAGAACTGTTGACCACGGAAGAGATGAGCCAACTGGCCGTGGTTTGGCAGCGCTTCCGAAAGCATAAACTGGCGGTGGTGAGCCTGTTTCTTATCGTCTTTCTCTTGGCGGTAGCCCTCCTGGCCCCGTGGATCATGCCCTATCCTTACCAGGAGATTGATGTGCCCAATGCCTTTGCCACGCCATCGGCCGAGCACTGGCTGGGAACCGACCAGTTGGGCCGGGATATCTTGTCGCGATTGATGTGGGGAACACGCATCTCGCTGTACGTGGGTATCGTTGCCACGTTGCTGGGCAATTCTGTCGGCATTTTTGTGGGCGCCATCTCGGGCTATTATGGCCGATGGGTGGACATGCTCCTGATGCGCCTGACTGACTTCTTCCTGACCCTGCCCTCGTTGCCGTTGTTGCTGGTGCTGTCGGTCATCCTCAACGCTTCCGTGGACGTTGTGATCATCATTCTGGCTTCGTTGGGCTGGATGCAAGCGGCCCGTTTGGTGCGGGGTGTAGTGCTGTCGCTGCGGGAACAGGAGTTCATCGAGGCTTCCCACGCCCTGGGCATGTCGGACTGGAAGATCATCACGCGGCACATGATCCCCAATTCCATGGCGCCCATCATTGTCAACATCACTCTGGGTACCGGCACCACTATCATCGTCGAGGCAGCTCTCAGTTTCCTCGGCTTTGGGGTTCGACCGCCGATACCCAGTTGGGGCAACATGCTCAACCGAGTGCAAGACTATGTCTTGATGAACCCTCTCCTGGCCGTGTATCCTGGCCTGTGCATTTTCTTGACCGTGCTCGCTTTCAACTTCATGGGCGATGGTCTGCGCGATGCCCTCGACCCTCGCCTCAAGATGTGATTGATGCGGGACACAGAGAGATGAAACAAAACTTTAATTTGCGCGGCTTTGCCCTGATCCTGTTGCTGACCATCGCTGCCCTGGTGTACCTTACACCCGTCATGCTGACGGGCAATTTTCTGTGGTTTATACCCGTTTTCGACACTGAAGCAGAGAGAATCATCGTCTATCGAGGCGGTGAGCAGATCACCCTATATCCCGATGACCCCGGCTTTGACGAAGTAAACACTGCTTGCAACGCGCTTATCTCCAAGATCGAGGCCGTTTACGCCACTTTTGGCATCTCGGATAGCGGTCTGGAGCAACTGCGCGCGCAAGGCACAGCCGTAGAGTTGTTCTACGCCGAGCCCCTCGATTTCCCCAGTCCGGTGAATCTGGGTGGCCCCAACCAATTGTTGTTCCCATTGAGCGAATATTATGTTGAAAACCCCGTGGCAATACGGGGGTTCGACGGAGAATATTGGGGTGCAGCCTTGCGGGTGGGTGACCTGAAAGAGCTGCAGGCCGTGGTGGCTGCGCTGGAACACTGATGGTGGGGCGGGTTCTGGCGTCAGGGCAGCGTGTCTCTTGAAAACTCCTCGAGATATTGACCTCCATTGGGTCCATTGAGAAAGGAGCACGGCTAATTTGGAAGAGCAAACCAAAAATGTAGTGCTGTCGGTTCGAGGGCTAAAGACGTACTTCTATACCGAAGATGGGGTGGTCAAGGCCGTGGATGGCGTTGACCTGGACGTGCATTACGGCGAAATCCTGGGACTGGTGGGAGAATCGGGCTGCGGCAAGAGCGTTACTTCTCTTTCCATCATGCGGCTCATCGGCATGCCGGGTAAAATTCTGGAGGGCGAAGTGACATTCGAAGGGCGAGATCTCCTGTCTATTGAGGAAACGGAGATGTGCCGCATCCGAGGCGACCGCATTTCCATGATCTTCCAACAGCCTGTCAGTTGTCTGAACCCGGTTTTCCGCGCCGGCGACCAGGTTGCGGAGGTGTTGAAGGTTCATTACGGGATGGACGATGGGGCCGCCCAGGAGCGGGCAGAGGAGTTGTTTGGGATGGTTGGCATCCCTGACCCTGAGCGCCGGATCGAGGCCTACCCTCACGAACTGTCTGGCGGCATGGCGCAGCGGGTCATGATCGCCATGGCCCTGGCCTGCAACCCCGAACTGCTCATCGCCGATGAGCCCACCACTGCCCTGGACGTGACCATCCAGGCACAAATCCTGGAACTGATGATGACCCTGAGGGAAAGGATAGAGACCTCGATCATCCTCATCACGCACAACATGGGCGTCATCGCCGAGATGGCCGACAATGTGGCCGTAATGTACGCCGGCAAGATCATCGAATACTCGGACGTCAACACCATCTTTGACAATCCCCTGCATCCTTACACCATGGGGTTGCTGGCCTCCATACCAGTCATGGGTGTGATCCAGGACCGCTTGACCACCATCCCGGGCACGGTACCCAACCTCATCAACATGCCGCCCGGTTGTCGGTTTGCTCCCCGCTGCGAGGCTCGCATCGAACACAAACTGGAGCGCTGTACTGTGGAAGAGCCGGAATTGCTGCCCGCCACCCTGCGTCACACCGTGCGTTGCTGGTTGTACCAATAATCGTTTCAAGTAGGTGGCAACACAGGAAACCATCCAAGGAGTTAAGAGTGAGTCAAAACCAAAACGAAGACCTGTTGGTGGTGCAAGACTTGGTCAAGTACTTCCCGGTGCGGAGCGGGCTACTGCAGCGGGTCGTGGCCTGGGTCAAAGCTGTGGATAAAGTCAGCTTTACCGTAAAGAGAGGCGAGACCCTGGGCCTGGTGGGCGAGAGCGGTTGCGGCAAAACCACCGTGGGCCGGACCATTCTGCGCCTGATTCCCGCCACCGGTGGCAAGGTCTATTTCGAGGGGAAAGACGTTTTCGCCCTCGGCAAAGGCGAAATGAAAGCTCTGCGGGGAGACTTGCAGATCATCTTTCAGGACCCCTATTCCTCTCTGGACCCGCGCATGCCCGTGGGCGAGAGCATCGCCGAGGGTCTAATGGTGCACGTCGCAGGCGACAAAAAAGAGCGCAGCGAGATTGTGATGGACGTGTTGAACCGAGTGGGTCTGCGCCGAGACCACGCCCACCGCTATCCCCACGAGTTCTCCGGCGGACAACGGCAGCGCATCGGCATCGCCCGCGCCCTGGCGTTGCGCCCCAAACTCATCATTTGCGATGAGCCTATTTCTGCCCTGGATGTTTCTGTGCAGGCCCAGGTGCTCAATATCCTGCAAGACTTGCAGGGAGAATTTGGCTTGACCTACGTTTTCATTGCCCACGATTTGAGCGTCGTCGAGCACGTCAGTAATCGTGTGGCCGTGATGTACGTGGGCAAGCTGGTGGAACTCACCGATCGCGAGACTCTCTATCGCAACCCCTTGCACCCCTACTCCCAGGCCCTCATCTCAGCCATCCCCGTTCCCAATCCCAAGATCCGCAAGAAGCGAATCATCCTCACAGGGGATGTCCCGAGTCCGCTGAACCCTCCGCCCGGCTGCCGTTTTCACACCCGCTGCCCCATCGCCGTGGACGTGTGCAGCCTGGAGGAGCCGGTTTTCCGCGAGGCCGAAGAGGGACACTGGGTTGCCTGTCATTTGGTTTAGCTCCAACAGCCTATCCGAAGAATGATTCATGGCGGACTACAGTCCGCCGCCGGGATGGAGGCTGCGGCTTGCCGCAGCCTCCCGTTTTTCACATGCCCCATCCCCCACAACTTCGTTCAGGAGGGGGGCAACCGAAAGGCAGACATCACGCCAACGGAGGAAGTGTAATTGTGATACGATTCATCGTGAAGCGCATTGCGCTGTTCGTGGCCGTGCTCTTGGCCGTCAATGCGGCGACCTATCTGGTGGCAAACTACCTGGAACTACGCGGACCAATGGCCTACAACTACGTCCAGGATACCAGGGTTTCGATCGCCGAGGTGTTTGCACCCTATCCGGACTATTTGTGGCGCATGCTGCACGGTGATTTTGGGGCGAGTTGGCTAGGGTGGTGGCACAGTGCACAGAGCCCGGTAATCGAGTATATCGCCGACAGACTTCCGAGGAGTCTTGTGCTGCTTGGGATAGCCGTGCCGTTCTCCTTTGTAGTGGGAATTACAGTCGGACTTCTGTCGGTGAATTACAAGACGCGCCGGACGAATTCACTGGCCTTGATATTCTCGTTGGCTGGGTTCTCCATGCCGGGTTTTTACATGGGGATTCTTGTTCTCTACCTGATTATATGGGCCGCCATGACAAGGGGTGGAATGACTTTTTCCTTGCCTGTCAGTGGCTATGGCCTTGATAAGCATCTTGTTTTGCCTGTTCTGACACTCTCTACACGCCCAACCGCCGAGATAGCCCGACTGACGGCAGTGCTTCTGGGCGAGGAACTGCCGAAGGAGTATATCCGCACGGCGCGGGCAAAAGGGCTTCCTGAGCGGTTGATCGTCATGCGTCATGCCTTCCGCAATGTGGCGGCTGCCGTTATTAACGCCATGAGTAACTCCTGGAGTTATCTGATCGGCTCGCTGGTCATTGTTGAGAGGGTGTTTTACTGGGGGGGAATTGGTGGGGCGCTGATTGACGCCGTTACGTTCAATCAGTTTGCCGGGTCATCTTTTAACCCGGCACTGGTAGCGGGCCTGGCGACGACGCTGGCTCTGCTCTTTTTGCTCGCCGACCTGATCACCGGGTCGGTGGCCCAGGCCCTCGATCCTCGTTTGAGGAGAGTTCATGGAGAGGCGGCATGAGAGGATTAGATCTACGAAGGCTGCATTTCTATCGCTTCAACCTTCCGCTAGTGTTAGGTGGCGTGCTGGTAGGTTCGCTGGTCATCGTCGCCCTGGTTGGTCCCACGTTGGCTCCTCACGATCCGCTGGAAAACTTTTTTATGATGCGGGATCGTAGTGGGGAACTCAAGATGGCTCCCTTTGAGCCGGGCCAGGTAGCTGGGTTTCCACTGGGCAGTGACCTGGATGGGCGGGATATCCTCAGCCGACTCATCTGGGCGGTAAGGCCCACGCTCATCCTGGCAACGCTGGTCGCGACCAACCGCCTTGTGGTGGGCACGGTGCTGGGGTTCCTGGGGGGCTGGTACGGTGGAGTCATCGGTGACGCAATTGCCAGCGTGACCAGAGTGGCGCTTGGCATCCCGATCCTCATCCTGGCGATCATCGTGATCTACATCCTGGGCTTTCGCTTTGAGGCCTGGATATTTATCGTCGCCCTGACGCTGACAGGCTGGGCGAATACCGCCAAGATCATGTCTGAACGGGCGCTTGTGATTCGTGGCGAACCTTTCATCGAAGCATCCAGAGCCGTGGGTGCACGGGATCGTCGTCTGTTGTGGCGTCACGTTTTGCCCCAGGTGCAAACCCTGGTGCTGGTGACGTGGGCGTTTGAGATGAGCGCAGTATTGTTGCAACTGGCCGAGCTGGGCTTCCTGGGGTTCTTCATGGGCGGTGGGGCCATCCGCCTGATTCCAGACCCGAGCTCCGGCGGCTTCATCAGCGAGTTGATAGCGGGAAGGCCGGAACTGGGCCAGATGCTATCGGCTGGCTGGGAGAATTTCTTCAACGTGCCCTGGATGTCGGTCGTGGCCGGGACGGCCTTTTTCGTCGCTGTCTTTAGCTTTATGATGTTGAGCGAGGGACTTAAACGATACTTTGCTGAGATGAAGCGATTGTAGATGTGTAAGGCCAAGCAGAAGAAGATGTATGGTGGCTCGTGAAGCGTGAAACGTGGCGGAGAAGGGAGGAGTGCGGGCGGAGGAGTCGGAAACGGACCGGTTGAATTCAATAGTGCATCCCCTTGGGCACAAGATAACCTTGCAGCTCGGTGTAGCTACTCTAGCCCGGCTGATTCTCAACACCTCCCGACGCTTCGCCTATCCTTTCGCCTCGGCTCTCAGCCGAGGGTTGGGCGTGCCGCTGGTTGCCATCACCTCCCTCATCGCCGTCAACCAGGTGACCGGGGTGCTCAGTCCGGTCTTTGGCCCGCTGGGAGACCGCTGGGGCTATCGGGTGATGATGCTGGCCGGGCTGGCCATGCTCACCGGAGGCATGCTGGCCGGCGGGCTGCTGCCGACCTATGGTGTGGTGTTGCTGGCCCTGTTCCTGGCGGGCCTGGGCAAAAGCGTCTTCGATCCGGCCTTGCACGCCTACGTGGGCCAACGAGTGCCTTACCAGCGTCGGGGGCTGGCTATCGGGATGCTGGAATTCGCCTGGGCCGGGAGTGCCCTGGTGGGCCTGCCGCTGGTCGGCCTGCTGATAGAGCGAATGGGATGGCGGGCGCCGTTTTTTGCGCTGGGCGGACTTGGCCTGCTCAGCTTAATCGCGCTCGCCATACTCATCCCCGACGACAGTCATCAGCAGCGCACTGTCGAGGGCCTGGCTGGTTTCCGCCGGGCCTGGGGGAGGCTGAGCAGGGAACGAGCGGCCTTGGGCGCGTTGGGCTTTGGCCTGTTGATCAGTGCGGCCAACGATAATCTGTTCGTGGTCTATGGTCCTTGGCTGGAGTCAGCTTTCGGCCTGAGCGTGGCGGTGCTGGGGGCAGCGACCACGGTCATCGGCGTGGCAGAGCTAATGGGCGAGGGGCTCACCGCCTCCATCGCCGACCGGCTGGGGCTGAAGCGAGCGATTGTCGTCGGCTCTATCCTGTCGGCCCTGAGTTACGTCATGCTGCCACAGGTGGGGCGCACGCTGCCGCTGGCGCTGATGGGGCTGTTCATCACCTTTCTCACCTTCGAGTTCACCATCGTCACGGCTATCTCTCTATTCACCGAAATCCTCCCTACGGCGCGGGCGACGATGATGTCGTCCAGTGTGGCAGCCTTCAGCATGGGTCGGGTGATGGGCGCGCTCATCGGTGGGCCAGTGTGGCTGGCTGGCGGGATGCTGGCGACGGGTATTGTCTCGGCGGCCGTTAGTGGATTGGCGCTGGTCGTGCTGCTGTGGGGGCTGCGTGGCTGGCGCGCTTGAAGTATTGGCTCTTTAGGATTTCGCAGGGTCAAGGCACCGGAGTCCCCAACTCGTTGGGGGTACGGCGCAATGAACCCGAACAAGACTTCGGCGAGCTCAGCCGAGCCGTTCGGGACTCCACTGTGCCATCCACGCAAAGCCCCAGAGAGCCGAGGTATTCCGGCAAGTGCTGGTCTAAAGACTGATGCCGGCCAAACGTTTCGCCAGGGCTTTCTTTGCTTCCAGATCACTCAGTCGGCCGATCATGATCACCTGCGCCTCGGGTGAGCCTGCCCCATGCATAGACTCGGTGCGGTAGCTCACCGCCGCTGTGCCCAGGGTGAGGTTTTCGAGCAGGCGCAGGATGCGCATCCGGTCGGCGGTCGGAATGTCGGCCACCCCGCGCAGGTACTTCTCCACCAGAGGCCCGATCTCCGCATGATTCAGGTCCTTCTCCGAGGGCAGCGTGACCATCAGCCCGCCGGCCAGGTCTTCGGCCAGCCGCGCTATCTCGTAAGGAAAGCGGGTCACGTTCTGCTTGCAGACGTTGGCCAGCAGGAGATCCACCAGAAAGGTCCCCGAAGGCATGGGCGTGCCGGCGACCGAGCAGCCCAGACCGCAGGCGTAGAGCGTCTCGTTCAGGTGGATCATCTCGGCCAGTTTGCGCCTGACGTGCGACGCTCTGGCCACGCCCGCGTACTCCGTGGCCGTGGCCGCAGCCCCGATCAGCACGTCCCCCACGCCGACCTTGCACCCTCCGTAGCTCTGGCGGTGGTAGCCGGCGAACCGCTCTACCAGGATGCGGGAGAATGGCCATTCGCCGTCCATGAACACCCGCTCGCTGGGCACAAAGACATCGTTGAAGATGACCAGCGCTTCGTGCCCGCCGAAGGTAGCGTTGCCCACGTCTAAGCGTGAGCCTTCCAGTCTCCGCGTATCGCAGGACTGGCGGCCCAGGATGTGAACGATGCCCTCGGCGTCGCTCGGAATGGCAAAGGCGACGGCGTAGTCCTCGTCTTCGGCGCGCATGGACAGCGTCGGCATGACGATGATGTCGTGGGAGAAGACGGCGCCGGTCTGGTGGGCCTTGGCGCCACGCACGACGATGCCGTTGGGGCGGCGCTCCACCACGCGGAGAAACATGTCGGGGTCCGCTTGCTGGCTGGGGCGCAGGCTGCGGTCTCCTTTCACGTCGGTCATCGCCCCGTTGCAGACCAGGTCGTTCTGTTGGACATAGCGAAGGTAGTCCATGAAACGACCGTGATACGTGGTACCGAGAGCCTGGTCCATCTCAAAGGTCGTGCTCTCCAGCGCATTGAGGGCGTCCCAGCCCACGCAACGCTGAAAGCAGGTACCGGTTTCCTGACCCAGGATGCGCAGCGCCTTGACCTTGTTGAGCAGGTCCTGGGTGCTATGGTGCAGGCTGGTGAAGCAATTGATCTCTTGGCCGTCCAGACCTGGGCGCACGAACAGTTCCGTGTAGCGCGGCTCGTGAGCCATCTCGTAGGTCTTGGCCAGCGCATTGAGGGAAGGGCGGAGGATGGGATGCTCGGTGGTGTTCTCCACCTTCTCGCCGAGGACGTACAGCTCGCGCTTGAGCTCGCGCAAGCTTTCGATGAACTCTTGGGTTGTCTTCATGGCGCTTTCTCCTTTTTCGACAGTGTTCATCCATTGTTTCGACAGGCTCAACACAAGGCCTGATCTATTGTCGTTGATTTTTGCCTTTTAGTCAAGTGATTTCGTCATGGGCCAGTGTGGCTGGCCGGCGGGATGTCGGCGACGGGTCTTGTCTCGGCGGCCATTAGCAGATTTGCGCTGGCCTTGCTGGTATGGGGGCTGCGCGGCTGGCGTGATTGAGGTGTTCCAAACCGGATTCCGTCCACAAAATCTGAGCTAGACAAGACGCTCATTCTGTGATATAATCTATGATAGATAATTGGATTGCTCACTCTTGCCGGGCTGCGGTAAGGCGGCGCAGTTTATTCCGTTGTGGTTGAAGGTGACTCGGACACTGCGAGCATGGGGGCAGGAATTTGGAGAACGTTGAGCAATTGGTTAGAGGCATAGCCCGTGTTCCAGCCGCCATTTGGCGGAGAATCAGATCATGGTTTCAACAAAGCTTATCCCCTAAGGTGAAGGGTATTATCATTGGGGTCCTTGTTACACTCCTCGTGGTGATACTTCCATGGTGGTACATTAGCCCATGTCATCATAGCTTAAACCCAATTGTACAAAGTGGAATCATCGCGGTGCTCATCACGTTAGTCATGGGGATAATTGCTTGGCAGTGGATCAGCCAGTGGTATAACAAGTTAGATTCAAATGTAAGGGGTGCCTTAATTGGAGGTGTCATCGCATTAATTGCAACGCTAGCTGGGGCGTTAATTGCTGCCCCAGGGATTGGCCAAACGGGACAAACTATCATTTGGGGCTTTATCGGAGGATTTGTTGTAATAATCATCATTTTACTCCTTGTTCCATACACTCCACCACCGCCACCAAAGGTACAGGGTGCCAGTACTGGAATTGCTGTTGTGCTGGTTGTCGCGCTGCTCTTTTTCCCAGTTTTTGACACATGGATTTGTCAACTGAAGGAGCAAATTACTAAATCGAGACTGCCTCCGCCAACCTTGACACCTACGCCAGCGCAAACGCCTACATCGCCCACACTGGCCACTGCAACTGCCACTAACACACCTACACATACTGCGACACCAATGCCTAGCGTTGTGAAAGCATTTCTTGTCACGAAGCGGAATAGCCCGATTATGGTCGAGCCTGGCACGACGATCACAGCTACAGTTCAAGAAATCGTCCAGATCAAGGCTGAGGTCTCCACGACTTACGAAGAACAAGAAGAGGATCTCATGTTCACCTGGTACACCTGTAAGACAGGAGACAACCCAGTGCGGCAGAGTGTCGGCAATCCCGAGATGCTATATGTTGCGCCAAGCGAGCCGGGTTCAGATTGTATATGTGTTGTTGTCGAGAAAGGAGGTACGCTACTGGACAGAACCGAAATCTTCGTGGACGTACAGAAGTAATCGTAGTCAGCACACCGCCAGTTGAAACTGGAGGTCAGAACTACTCACATGCAGAAGGAGGAACACTCATGACTGCGAAACAAAAGCAGACCGGGCTTCTCTCTCCCTTCATTGCTCTGTTACTCACCCTATCACTGACAGTACCGGGTTGTGGTGGCACTCCCACGCCAACTCCTACACCAAAACCCCAGCCCGCCTTCACTCTAGAGGTTAAGCCTGGGACAGAAGTGCAGGTAGGGAAAGATGTAGCCATCGTGGCTAAAGTTGAGCCCCTTGAAAAGCTCGACCTTAAATGGTCAGTCTCTGGTACGGCTGAGGGAACGCTGAATACCGACACAGGTGAGCATGTCATCTACACGGCTATCAAAGAGGGAACAGCCTTTGTGGTTGCTGAAGGAACCACAGACAATGGGGTGCCTGTTAAAGAAACTGTTAGCTTGACAGTTGTGGCTCCTACCCCAACTGCCACACCAGTGCCGCCAACCGCCACCCCGGTGCCGCCGACTGCCACGCCGGTGCCGCCAACTGATACCCCGGTGCCGCCGACTATCACACCGACACACCCCCTAATAGCGACACCCACTACGCCGTCACCAGACGCAACACCAACTCCGACTCCCCAGCGACCGACTGCCACGCCGTCAGAGCCCCCAGTAGCGACACCCACTATGCTACCAGAGGTAACACCCACCCTGGGGCCTGACACAGCCACACTCGCCTATCCTGAGGATGGTCAATCTGTCCCTTGCGAGAACCTGGCCCAAGGTAGATATTCTTCGGATATCACGAACCTCATTTGGCCTGTGGTTTACATAGGTAACAGATACCACCCGCAGGACGAAGGAGGGAAAGCACCCCCAATGTTTAACGGCAAGTGGTATGGGACGGTCCGTTTCGGTGACTGCAACAAACCACCGGATTACGATAGGGGGAAGGCTTTCCAGCTTATCATCGTCACTGTTAATGATGTAGCAAACAAAGCATTCGAAGACTACATAGCTAGGGGTCAGGCTACGGGTACCTGGCCAGGCATGGACAGCTTGCCTGAGGGGGTCAAAGAGTATGTACGGATCGTCGTGATTCGGGAATAGGTGGTGGGTCATCAGCTTTGATGCTGGCCAGGAGCTATCGGCGCATGGCGGCGGGCCTTGTAGCCCGCCGCCATGCGCAAACATCTAACCGAGGAAGACTTTCATGAGAAGCCTAAACCTTTCCAAGGCGCAAGGCTTGCTGGTAGTGCTTGCCGCTGCTATCTTTATTGGGATCATGCTTGCCAATACTGGCTGCAGGGAAAGCTCACAGGGGATGACCCAGACTGCTCCCAAGGCGACCCCATTCCCCTCTCCACCTGTTCTGACCCTCAAAGTGGTCCCTCTGTCCTCACCCACCCCTACTATCATCACGTCCTTCTCGTCATCCAACGAGGATAACGCCTACGGCCACCTCTACACCGTCATGGACAGGTACGCCAGTGGCGACACCCTGCGGATGCTGGATAGCTATGAGCCCACCCCCACCTGGAACGACGGTGACATTGCCTGGGTCTACGACAACGCCCTGGTGATGCTGGCACTTATGGCCCGTGGCACAGCGACGGATTGTGAGAGGGCCAAAACTCTAGCGGATAGCCTGGTCTACGCCCAGAACAATGACCCTGACTTTGCCGATGGCCGGGTGCGGGATGCCTACTCTGCTACCTCTCTCATCGGTACCAATGGCAAGGCTCAGATCGCCTCCCCAGGCTCGGCTACCGGCAACATGGCCTGGACGGTATTGGCCTGGATGGGCTATTGGGAGGCCAAGGGTGGAACATCATACCTGGACGCTGCCACGCAATTGGGCCAATGGATCTACGACAACACCTACGATACCCGTGGCGCCGGCGGCTACACGGGCGGTTACAGCAGCGGCCTGGAGAAGTACCAGTGGAAGGCCACTGAGCACAACATTGACGTGTACGTCGCCTTCATGAAACTCTACGGGGCCACAGGCGACCTTTCCTGGTTCGGGAGGGCCAGGCACGCCAAGAACTTCGTCCAGGCCATGTGGAACGAAACAGATGGATACTTCTGGACGGGGACAACCAACGATGGGGTCACTGTCAATCCCAGCCCCATCCCTGAGGATGCCCAGAGTTGGGGCTTGATGGCTTTGGGCGAAGCGGACACCTACGGAGCCGGAATAACCTGGGCCGGAAACAATCTCTCAGTCAACCCTTGCTCTAGTTGTACTTCGTATTATGGCTTCAAGTTCAGTGATGTCGGCAACGGGTGCTGGTTTGAAGGCACAGCGCACATGGCTATTGCCTTTCAGATCAAGGGTGAGGCCGCCAAAGCGGACGACATCGTGGGGGTGTTGCGCAATGTCCAAACCTCGGCACCCAACAACAATGGGGCAGGGATCGTCGCTGCCTGTCCCGACGGAGCAGAGACCGGCTTCGGCTGGAGCTATCCCAATGCTCTGCATATTGGGGCTACCGCCTGGTACCTCTTCGCCGAGCTAGGATTCAACCCTTTCTGGCAGATCAGCACCAGCGAGGCGATTCCTGCCATCCCCGGCGAGCTTCAGAAGGGGATGAGCTACGCCGCCTGGTGGCAGGGACAGTACTCAACCCCCTCCGCCGATCAGTCTCTGCTCAACCTTACCGCCACAGGGACCAAATGGCTGGCTCTGATTGTCACAGGTTATCAAGAGACGATAACTTCCACAGTCATCACCTACACCTTGCCGAGAATTCCTACAGATACCGATCTGACGCACGTCATCACCCAGGCCCACAGCCTGGGGATGAGAGTAATGCTCAAGCCCCACCTGGACTTGAACAACGACCCCACCCACTGGCGAGGACAGATCGGCACTGCTTTCACCAGTGAAACCGAGTGGGAGACTTGGGTTGCCTCGTACCGAGATTTCATCGCCCATTATGCCAGCCTGGCGCAGGCCAATGGGGTAGAGCAGTTCTGTGTTGGCACCGAGTTGCTCGGCACCACCGGACGAGAGACGGACTGGCGGGAGGTAATCAGCGATGTGCGCGGTCTCTTCAGCGGCCCCATCACCTACGCCAGCAACCACAGTGGTGAGGAGACGAGCATCCAGTGGTGGGATGCCGTGGACTACATCGGTGTGGATGCCTATTATCCCTTGACGGACAAGAACGACCCAACCCTGGCTGAGCTAAAAGCGGCCTGGGAGATCCCCGCACTCACCCTGGAGAATCTCACCAGTCAACACAACAGACCCATCATCTTCACCGAAATTGGGTACCGGAGTGTTGATGGGACGAATCGGCACCCTTGGGAGTGGCAAGCCGGAGGTGCCGTAGACCTTCAAGAGCAGGCCGATTGCTACCGCGCCGCTCTGGAAACTTTCTGGGGAAAACCCTGGTTCAGGGGTGTCTACTGGTGGTACTGGAGCACCGATCCCGATCAGGGTGGCCCGGAAGACATGGACTACACCCCGCACAACAAGCCAGCCGAGACGGTTTTGAGGAACTATTACTACTCGTTTGTGTATCTTCCCGTTATCTTCAAGCCCTGAATCAAAATTTGGACGCCAGAATAGAAGCGAACGCCAGATTCGGCTGATGAGGAGCGCTGACTGGGTATACTATCGACGCGGAGTAAGGAACCAAGTGGGGCGCCGATTCTGGATCGGGGCCTCGCTTTTGCAACTACGGGGGGTGATCTCATGAGTGCTTTAGAAGAGACTGTTGGCCGGCTCTTGACCGAACAGGGACTGACCATTTCCGTGGCCGAGTCCTGCACGGGCGGCCTCATCGCCCACCGGCTGACCAACGTGCCCGGAAGCTCGGCCTATTTCGTCGGCGGCGTGGTGGCCTATGCCAACGAGGTCAAGGAGCAGGTGCTAGGAGTATCTGGAGAGACTCTGGCGGCGCACGGGGCAATCAGTGAAGAGACCGTGCGGGAGATGGCTCGCGGCGCCCGCCGCCTCTTCGACACCGACGTGGCCATCTCGGCTGCGGGTATCGCTGGCCCGACCGGGGGCACGCCCCAGAAGCCAGTGGGCCTGGTCTACGTGGCCCTGGCCGCTTCAGACCAGGAGCGTTGCGAGCGGCATCTGTGGCAGGGAGACCGCCTGGAGAACAAGCGACAAACCTCCGAGGCAGCCCTGGAGATGTTGCGCCGATACCTGGAGGCGAGGCGACCATGAAATTCGTAGACATCCCCACCGCAGTCGAGGCCCGCTTCGACGAGGAAGGCCGGGTTACCCCCACCACATTCCGCTGGCAGGGGCGAGAGGTGCGCATCAGTGACGTCGGGCGTCGGTGGACGGAGCAGCGCGACCCTCACCAGCTTCGCCACTACCTGGTCATGACCCCAGCCCAGGACACTTTTGAGCTCTGCCTGGACACGGGCGCCATGCAGTGGAAGATAACGAGGGTTTGGGAGAGGGAGAGGGTGGCGTGACCTGAGCCGCGTGAAACGTGAAGACGTGAAACGTGGTGACTGGTTCTAGTTTTCAACTCCTCTTTGCCTCGACCCTCTCCTTGAACCTCTCCAGGTCAATGATCACCCGCCAGTGCGCCCCTTCGCCGATTTTCTCCACTTCGTCAAAAGCCTCCACGTGGAAGGTGAGCTTGCGGCCCTCAACGGCGACTAGCTCCGCCTGGACCCGCACCCTCATGCCCACCGGGGTGGCCGCCAGGTGGCGGACATCCACTTCCACGCCCACGGTGCGGTAGCCATCGGGCAAGAGGTGGTCAACGGCAGCCACGGCCGCTCTCTCCATCAGCCTGATCATCTCCGGCGTGGCCAGCACCGCTACGTTCCCGCTGCCCAGGTGCCGGGCCGTGTTCTCCTCACGTACCACCATCTCGATCTCACCTACCAGGCCGGGTACGATTTCTTCCATGTAACATCCCTCCTCAGCCACGAATCCTTCGACTGGGCTCAGGACAGGTTTCACGAATTAACACGAAAAAGAGAAAAATTAGTGAAAATTCGTGCAATTCGTGGCAGACACCAAAATCACCGCCTCGTGACGCTGATCGGCTCAAGCAATAGCCTGTCGGCCACGGGCTGCCCCGCTTCGAAGACAGCGAAACGCTGCATGTCCGTCCGGGAGTAGACCCCGATCTCCACTTGATATTGGCCCGCCGGAATATCGGAGGGCAGCGGGAAACGATGCACCTGGGCGAAGATGTCGCCGGCCTCCCAACCTGCCGTCGCCACGCTCAGCATGTCCTTTCCCCCCCGGACGGCGCTCTGGCTGTCCAGCAGGTGGACGAAGATGGCCAGGGGCAGGGGCGCGGCGACATCCTGCACGACTCGCCAGTAGGTGGTCAGATGAGTCCATTCCCCTGGGGCTAGGGTGTCGTCGGCTAACTCGTAGCCTAGCAACTCCAACTGGTGGTTGAAGTCCACGGGGAAGGCGATGGGATGGCGAAGGCCCTGGGGATCGCCGGGGACGAATTGCACCTCCGAGCTCCAAACGGCGGAGGAGCTGCTCTGCAGAGCTTCGATCTTGCCCCGGAGCACCGCGCGGGCCTCCAGCTCGTAAGCGGAAAAGGCCAGTTCGCCGTCGGCGAAGCGCTTCTCCTCCACCAGATGGACATCCTGGAAAAACTCCTCTTTCAGCCCTGAATGGAGCGGGGTGGAGGCCGGGAAGATGTAAAGCGCCTTCTCGCCTCCACCTGGAAAGACCAGACTGTAGGGGCCGTCGTACCATTTGATCTTTCGTTTCTCTTTCAGGGTGAAATCGAAGATGAAGGGGTCCAGGTCGTGAGGGCTGGAGGAGGACAGGCAGACGGTATCGGCGACGTCGCTCTGGTCAAGATAGCGGGCGGCCTCAGCCAGATCGGTCTGGTAGACGAAGCGCACCTCAGGCTGCTGCGCCCAGACGGTGAAGTAATCGTGATAGGTCCACCAGGCGTTGCCGACCAGGAGGAGCAGTAGAGCGCCGGCCAGCCCGTAGCGCGTCTTCTGTCCAAAGCGTTTGGTGAGCCGTGCTCCCTCCCTCAAAGCTTGCCCTGAGCGAGGTCGAAGGGTTGGGGGAGGGTTGGGGTGGGGGAAGATAGCCTCGACTGCCAGGGCAGGGAAGATGTAGACCACGGGCAGGGCGCCGCTGGCCCGCAGGAAAGAGGGAGCAGAGTCGGTGATCATGCTGGGCGCCAGGGCGAGGGGCAGCCAGAGTAGCAGGAAAGCGTATCGTGGATCTCGCCAGCGAAGCAGGGCCAGGGCCAGGCCCAGGTAGAACAGGATGCCGCTGAGGGGCTCGAAGACGGGCCGCCCTGCTAGATTGTAGCGCCAGATGGGATCGCCCCGGAAGGTGAACATCTTCAGGGTGTCCAGGGTGAACCGTATGACCTGGCTGGGATCGCCCTGGGTCAACAGGCCCAGGGGCTGGCTGAGCTGCTGCACCCGCACGTTGGCCTGGGGGTGAGTCCAGATGTACACACCCATCGGGGCGACGACGAGAGCGGCGAGGGCGAAGGCGAGTAGAATACCTTTCCACTGCTCTAGCAGGAGAGGGCGGTTGAATAGCGCCAGATAGAGCATAAAGAGGAGGAAGACCAGGGGAATCATCCGGCTGGCAGGATAGGTGTAGAGGGCGCCTCCCAGAAAGACGCCGGCCAGAGCAAAGTAAATCCAATATCGGCGTGCGACCGTCGGCTGCCTCAGCCCCGCCCAGAAGAAATAGGCGGTAGCGGCGGCCATAGGCGGCAGGCTGGCAGCCCGCAACCCCACCCGGCTCATGAACACCGGCCAGAAGGAGACGGCCAGGCCCGCGCTCGTCAACAGGGCGACCCGATAGCCGAAGGCCTTTCGCGCCAGCAGGTAGGTGAAGGCGATAGCGGTCAGACCGCACAGCACGGCGGCCAGGCGAATGCCCAGGTAGTTGCTGCCGAAGAGGGCGATAGTGCCGGCCATGAGGTAGACGAACAGCGGCTCGTTGCCCGCGTTTGACTCAAAGTAGATGAGGTGAGTGCCTTGCAGCACAACCGAGGCGTCGTGGCCGTGGAAGACCTCGTCGTGCTGAAGACCCGGCGGCGCTGCCTCCAGGCGGTAGAGTCGAAAGAAGGTTGCTATCAGCAGGATGGCCGCCAGCAGAACCATCTCCCACCGTCCCGGCGGATGGGATTCCCCAACACCCCGAACAAGACCTCGGCGAGCTCGGTCGAGCCGTTCGGGACTCCATCGCTCAGCTCCAACCTCCAACCTCTAACCTCCAACCTCTAACCTCTAACCTCTAACCTACAACCTACAACCTCAAAATACTCAGCAGGAACTCGGCGCATTTGCCCAAATCATCCACGGCGAGGCGTTCTTCCGTCGTGTGCACTTTGTCCATGCCCGAGCTGATGTTGATGGTCGCTATGCCCCCGGCATTGAAGATGTTGGCGTCGCTTCCCCCGCCGCTGGGAACCAGAACCGGCGTCAGGCCCAGGGTGTTGGCCGCGGCCATCGCCCTCCGCACGATGGCATCCTCCTCGCTGAGCTTAAAGGTGGAATAGGAACGCTCCACGTCTATTTCTACCGTGGCCCCATGCTGGCTTGCCGCCTTATTCAGGGCCTCGGTCATGGCCTGCACCTGGACCTCCAGCTTGCTCTCGTCGTGGCTGCGGGCCTCGCCTGCCATTTCGACCCGGTCGGGGATGATGTTGGTGGCCGTGCCTCCCTGGATGCGCCCGACGTTGGCCGTGGTCTCCTCGTCAATCCGGCCCAGCGGCATGGCGGCGATGGCCTCGGCCGCCACCACGATGGCGTTGATGCCCCTCTCCGGCTCGACGCCGGCGTGGGCTGTCTTGCCGTGAACGACGGCCCTGAGCCTATTTTGAGAGGGGGCGGAGACGACGATGGCGCCGATTGGGCCTCCGCTGTCGAGGACGATGCCCTCTTTGGCGCGAAGGGTGGTCAGGTCCAGCCCTTTAGCGCCGTTCAGCCCCGTCTCCTCGCTCACCGTCAGGGCCACCTCCAGAGGCGGGTGGGGCAGATCCTGTTCCACCAGCACTCGCAGAGCCTCCAGGATGGCCGCCACGCCCGACTTGTCATCGCCACCCAGGATGGTGGCGCCGTCGCTGGTGATAATTCCGTTGGCGACGACGGGCTTCACCCCCCATCCCGGCTCGACGGTGTCAATATGCGCGCTGACGAGAAGTGGCGCCCCCTCTCCCGCCAGGCGGCCGATGACGTTGCCTGTTTGGTCGCGTACAACCATCAGGCCCAGGCTCTTCAGCTTGGCCGTCAGATGTCGTGCTATCTCTTCCTCCTGCCCGCTGGGGCTGTCAATCTGGACCAGCTCCAGGAAGGTTGAAACTAGCCTATCCTGATTGATCATTTTCTGCACCCTCCTTGATTCGTCTTATCTCGAACACCACGGGATTGAAAGCATCGGGGCAAGCGTGGGTAGCCACGTCCTTGTCTTCCAGCCAGGGGAACTCGGCTCCGTAGCGCATGGCGAAGACCTTGGGCAGAAAGCTGTAGAGCGCGTGGAGGCACACTCGCCCCTGCACCGTCTCGCCGTCGAACACAACCTGTTCCCCCACTCGATGGTCGAAATCGCAGTGCCCGTTCACCGATTGAATGGTGGCTATGATCTTGTAGACTTTGTTCATTCCTTTGCTCCCTTCCGATTGAGGAAATGGTAACGAGTCAACGGGTAATAAGGCGATGAGTGATGCGCTGGCGTCGTGATGTTCGCTGCCTCGTTCCTCGTTGCCTCGTTACTCATCTCTTCTTCCAGGTGATGGAATAGCGCCACAGCAGATGCCTTCTCACCCTGGCTCCTGGCAGCACAGAGGCACAGGCCTGGCGTATTTGAGACAAGGTGGGATAAGAATCGCTGCGTCCGTGTTCAGCCCAAGCTTCTCGTACTTCGCGAGGTTCTCTCAAGCGACCAGTCTTGATCCATTTCAAGATGATGTTTGCCGGCACCGCTAACGCACTTGTGAGAACGTCGGATGGCCCTTCGGCTTGAAATAGATCGAGGATGATCAGGGTGCCGTTGATCTTCAGGGCCCCCGCCATTTTCGACAACGTTTCCTCAATCGGCAGATGATGCAGCGTCGCAATAGAGGCCACGCAATTGAACTGCTCAGTAGGAAACTCCCACGTCATTGCGTCGGCAACTTGAAAGTCAATGTTCGGATACTGCTTTGAGCGCTCTTTGGCAATGCGGATCATTTGCGGTGATAGGTCAAGGGCCAGCACCCGGTCTGAGCGCCTCGCCAGGAGGCGTGCAAATGCGCCTGTGCCGCAGCCAATGTCAAGTGCGTACGTGCAATGCGGCGGGAGTTGCTTCAACAGGAAGTCGTGGTAGTGACTATTGTGATCCCAGCCATCCCCTGAGAGCAGCGCTATTCGGTCGAAGTCTGTTCGGATCTTGGGCATTGACTCAGCCATTGATGTCCCTTCGCTGTTCAGCCCCCAACTTCACCAAAGTGGTTAGACGGCTCCTCAAGTGAAATCAAGGGTTGACCCGCTTTGCGCCTTCACTTTGACCATCTGAAACAGCAACTCCAGTCACCAAACGCTGGCCTGAGGTCATAAAGCGGACCACCATCGGTGGGCACATACAGGCGTGCGACTTGATATTCATCTTGAAAGACGGCGCCAGCACCATCTGGTGACCAGTGTATACTCACAGCAAAGTCAACCTTGGCTAATCCTTCGGCAGGATCATTGATTCTTCCAGCCAATGGAAGGCCATTTACCTTGTACGGTGTCAAACTATCTAATTGAACGAAGTACAAACCTCGCTCTGCATAGTTGGCGGTACTAGCGTTCAGCAACGCAAAGGCTAAGTGGTTATCTGTCACTTGTACTGGTGCTGTGGGGTAGTTTTCTGGAGCGACATCAATCACAAACTCCTTGTCAAGTGTTAGTGCCAATTCACTACTGGTCTCCACTCGCCAAATTTGACCGGACGGAGAGGTGCCAGCAAGGATGTCACCTGGTCGAACTGCAAACAACCGGCCATCCTGCATCCAGTTCACATGCGGCCCCCAGTAAGCAACCTCAAGCATATCAGGCAATTCAGCCGCCTGCCCCGTCTCAGTATCAATGACACCCCAGTTCCAACCTTCGAAATGGCCAATCCCCGCTAGTACATATCTCCCAAGTGGCGACCAGGCTCGTAGCTCAACGGTGCTGCTCCCCTGTACAGGGGAGACACCTATGGTGTGAGGTATCAGTAGTTGTGCGTCCCGCCCTAGTTCAGCCAACCACACAGCGTCGGCATCGCTCCAGATAATTGCACGGCTATCTGGAGACCACAGAAACCCCATGCAGCTTCGCCAGGCTTCTTGTGAGCGTTTTTCACTGCAAAAGCCGACTTCGATTCGCTGACGCGGCGCCTCAGTTTGCATAGCATAGATCACACCATAACCATAGCCACCGGCTGCTAGGCGAGGCTGTAGAGAAGCCAGGTGCAGCTTGTTCCCAGTTGTATCAGAGGGCAGCGTGCCTGGTGAAATGTAGGCAATCCACGCCCCATCTGGCGAAATAGCCAACCCCCAGAATTGGCCTGTTCGCTCGGATAGCAGCAGAGACACAATCTGATCTGTACCCAAGTCAAGCAGGGCCACTTCGTACTCAGGCACTGTCTTTCTCCGTTCCAACACGATCCTTTGGCCGTCGGCATTGACTGAGAATGCCTTAATCCCGCCATAACTTGCCCAAGGCTCCACGCCAACCAACACTTCAAGCTGGCTAGTTGCGTGATTCCAGCGTACCAATCCACTCTCGCTAACAAAAAGGAGGTTATGGGTAATGGGTGGAAGTTGGTAAGCTGTTGCTGGTTGAATAGAAGGAACGGTGGTCGGCATGCTCACTGGAGGAACAGTTGGAGTAGGAGGCGATGTCGGTGATGGAGCAGAGGTTGGCACAGACAGCGGAGTTGATGTCTGCATCGAAGTTAATGTGGGTGCTATAGTCGTTCCACAGGACACCGACCCACTTGTAAGGGCCATGATAGCAATTAGCATGATAATGGTCTTCTTCACCGCTATACTCCTTCGAGCCGTCCAACAACTGTTAGCCGGCGTTGCCAGCATCCAGTACACCTACTTTGGCACCAACACACGAGGCAACTTTGTTCGCGAGCGGCCCATAACGGCTAATGTGGAACCTACACATTTACCACGAATACTTTCGACGATATAGGTTTTGAGCAAGTCCCACGACTTCATCAACGAGCGAAGCGAGCTGTTCCACTGTAGTAACAAGTTCTTCCGATGTAGCACCTGCTTCTCCGAGAAGACGACTGGCAGCCTCACCATAATTCGCAGGTCGAATGTTGAACGATTCAATTGCTTCGATAGCATTCTTGTCGCTGATGAAATACACTTCGTTGAGAGCAAACAGCCCTTGGGTCAAATGGCATAGGATGCGCGCAACACAGCCAACGGTATTGTAAACATCGCCCCGCTTCGCAAATCCTTTCGCATGGGAGAGCGTGAATTGGGCGCCCCACAGCGATTCATTCACAATCGCTTCTTTGAGTTTCTGTGGATAGGTAGCGACAGCTTCTTTCAACGGCACTAACATGCCCTGAGGGTCATAGATGGGAAGACAGGTCTCTGTCTCGGCGAGATAAATGACGTTATGAAACCCGTAGGTTGGCTGTTGCCAGTAATCCCACTCAACTCGACCCTGCTGTGCTTCCGCTATAACCCGTTTGATGTGATCAATGTTGCGGTAGAGCAGATCAATTCGCCCATTTTCAATCGCAATCCAAGCGCCACCATTGACCCATGGTCCCCATTCGTAGAAATCTGTGACAGTGGGAGACCCGTTCACGTCGAAATGCTCAACGACCTGCCGCAGTTTACCAACTGAAAACGGAGCCTGTTCTCGGTAATAGATGCCAAGATCAACGTCTGAGTCCGGACGAGCGGTGCCGCGAGCGTATGAGCCTGCAAGCACTACAGCTTGAACGCCTGCAAGTCCTGAAACCGCTGCGACAATCTTTTCGACGATTTGCCGCTTGTCATCAGGCAAGTTTTGCAGTACTTCGTCTCTAGTGGTGTGCGTCTTCATTTCTGATCTGACTACTGAGTGGGGTTCTCCATCTTGTAACGCCGCCCGACAACGATCAGCCGGCTCCAATACACCTACTTTGGCACTACCACCCGAGGCAATTCCTCTGGTTTGTCCATCTCGCCGGTCATGTAGACGTAGGTGCGGTCTTGCCGATTGCTGAAAGCGGCGTGGCGGCCGTCCTTGTCCAGGGCCACGACGTTCATCCCGCCCAGGTAAGGGCTGGCCAGGGCGTGGAGGTCTTCCATGGCCTCCCGACCGGCTTCCTCCAAAGATAGTCCCATCTTCAGGTAGAGGACCACGCTGCGGGCGGTGCCAGACAGGATGGCCATCTCGCCCAGACCGGTGCAGGCGGCCGCACCGTACCGATTGTCGGCGTAGTTGCCAGCCCCGATGAGGGGCGAATCGCCCACGCGACCTGGGTACTTCCAACCCGGGCCGCTGGTGCTCACCCCGGCGCAGATGTTGCCGTCGGCGTCCTGGGCCAGGAAGTTGACTGTACCCCCGGCCCGCTGTGATTCCCTCACCCGTTGTACCCACTGACGCAAGTCTGGCTCTTCCTGCAGATTCGCCAGCACTGCCTCTGGTATCGCCTGGCGCAGTTGCTCTTCCCAGGTCTCCCGGGCATTCTCGGTCAATAGCTCTCGGCGCTGGAAGCCCATCTCGGCGGCGAAGCGCTCGGCGCCAGAACCGGCCAGCAGGACGTGCGGCAACTCCTCCATCACCTTGCGGGCGATGGATATGGGATGCTCGTAGCCCTGCAAAGCGGCCACCGCACCGGCCGCCAGGGTCCGCCCGTCCATGATGCTGGCATCCAGCTCCACCTGGCCCAGCAGGTTGGGAATTCCCCCCAGGCCTACGGTGTTATCCTGAGGATTGCTCTCCACCAGGCGAATGCCAGCCTCCACCGCGTCAATGGCTGAGCCGCCGTTTCTCAGCACCTCCATCGCGGCCGAGATACCCACCTTGCCGTTGCTGCTGGCTACAATGATCAACTTGCTCCTCCCGTAAAACGATGTCCAATATCCAATATCCAATCTCCAATCTCTAATCTCCCCCCCCCGACCTCTCCTCCAGAATCTCTCTCGCCCTCTGCGCTGCCCTTGCCCGGTGGCTGATCCTGTTCTTGGTCTCTGGCGGCAGCTCGGCCATGGTCATTTCGTATTCCTGGAAGTAGAAGACGGGGTCGTAGCCGAAGCCGTGCTCTCCCTTAGGCTCGAAGGTGATGATGCCTTCGCAGGCTCCCTCGGCAGTGCGAACCTGCCCCTCCGGCGTGGCCACGGCGATGACGCAGCGGAAGCGAGCTGTCCGTTCCTCCCAGGGCACTTCTTGCAGCTTCTCTAGGAGCAACTGATAGCGGTCTTCGTCGCTGGTTCCACTTCCGGCGTAGCGGGCCGAGCGTATCCCTGGCTCGCCGCCGAGGGCATCCACCTCCAGTCCCGAGTCATCGGCCAGAGTCAAGAGACTGCTGGCCCTGGCGTAAGCGGCGGCCTTCAGCCTGGCGTTCTCAGCGAAGCTCTCTCCCGTTTCGGCCACTTCGATGTCCAGGCCCTCCTGGGCGGGGTAAGTCAGCTCCAGGGGCAGGCCAGCCAGCAGTTCCTGGTATTCTCCGACTTTGCCGGGGTTATGAGTGGCTATCAGCAGTTTCATCATCATCTCGGTTGACAAATTTTTCCAAGCGTAGTATATTTAGAGTGTCAAATCATACCGAAGGAGGAACCAACCGTGTCCGTATTCAAGAGAGACAAATTCAAGCCTCCCCCGCCGGGCCAGGTGGAGACGGTGGTAGGCCCCACCACCAATTTCAAAGGCGCCGTCCAAAACGACGGCGGACTGCGCGTTGACGGCGTCTTCGAGGGATTGGTGGAGACGGGCGGCAATTTCATCATCGGTGAAGAGGCCAAAGTAATGGCCGACGTCGTCGCTTACAATGTTTCGGTGGCGGGGTCGGTCAAAGGCAACATCAAGGCCAACCGGGTGGAAATCCTGTCCACGGGCCGTGTCTGGGGCGATGTCACTGTGAAATCCTTCCTGGTTGATGAGGGAGGTTTCGTCCGTGGTGAAATCATCATGGAGGGCGCTGAGTTCAAGCCCCCTATCACCAAGGCCCCCGACCTGGCGCCCAAGACCGCTGATGTCGAAAAAGACGAGAGCGTTTGAATCCTGATCAGCATAGACGCCGATTGGCGGACTACGAGCCCAGTCGAGGGAAGACTATCCTCGATTGGGCTCTTTTGTTAGAACAACGGATTGGCGGGATTTACGGATCGGTGGCACGAATCCGCCAATCCTGCCCATCCGTGTTCTTAGACCCAAAGCAGCCACGTAACCGAACCCGCCCAGGTACAAGAGCAAGAAAGGCACAGCATAGTAGTTGCCCGTGGCTAATGCTACTATCACGGCGATCAGGGAGTACAGGCTCAAAAGAGCCTCGCCCAGCGTCATCCAGTTGAGAGGCAAGGCATAGTGGCTCTCGGCCCAGCGGTCGGCGCGATCTTCGAGGCCGAACTTGGGCGTGCGTTGGAAAAGGTTGGGCCGCCTGGTAAGGGCCTCGCCAACGGCCAGGGCGTTGTTCAAAGCTATCCCCGTGCCCAGTAGGACCAGGAAGGGGAAATAGGCCAGCCTCCGACGCCAATCGAGATAAGCGTCCCACTGCGAGAGGGCGAAAAGCAGGGGTGGCCCCAGGCTGCCCAGGCCGAGATACAATAGCGGAAGGCGCGTCACGCCCTGCCCAAGCAGCAAGGGCAATGTCAGCAGCAGCAAGATCAGCATCAGGGGGTGGATCAGATAGTTGCTCAGATGGATCAGCCCCTGCAGGCGCACAAAGGTTGGTCGCGGTGTTCTCAGCAGAGTGCTCCAGTGTTTCAAGAGACACTGAATGGAGCCTTTGGCCCAACGGAACTGCTGGCGCTTGAAGGCGTTGATCTGCGGCGGGATCTCGGCCGGGGAGACCACCTCGGGCAGATAGAGAAGCTGCCATCCGCCTAACTGGGCCCGGTAGCTCAGGTCCAAATCCTCAGACAGGGTATCGCCCTGCCAGCCCCCGGCTTCCTCGATGCAGCTTTTTCGCCACACGCCCGAAGAGCCGTTGAAGTTCATGAACAGCCCTGAGCGCTGGCGAGCCGTCTGTTCCACCACGAAGTGGCCGTCCAGGGCCAGGGCCTGGGCTCTGGTCAGGGGCGAGTAGTCGGCGTTGATGTGGCCCCAGCGGGTCTGCACCAGCCCCAGGCGAGGCCGGCCCTGAAAATGGGGGATAATGCGCCGCAGGAAGTCCGGGTCAGGCACGAAGTCGGCGTCGAAAATGGCGATGAACTCCCCCGTGGCCGTTTCTGTGCCTCGCTGCAAGGCCCCGGCCTTGAAGCCCGTCCGCTCAGGGCGGTGGATCAGGACGATGTCAATTCCCCGCTTTCGATAATAATCCACGCGAGCTTGAGCCAGGGCCGTCGTCTCGTCGGTGGAATCGTCCAGCACCTGGATCTGGAGCTTGTCATGGGGATAGTCCAGGCGCGTCACGGCATCAATCAGGCGTTCCACCACGTGGAGCTCGTTGTAGACGGGCAATTGCACCGTCGCGGGCGGCGCGTTGGTGAGGGGGGGAGGAGGCTGGTGCTCGCGCGGCGTCCTGAGCCCGTCGAAGGAGCGATGGCGCAGGTAGAGCAGCACTATGATCAAGGAGTTGAGTCCATAGGTTGCCAACAGTACTGCCGTGAATCCGTAAACGATGGCCAAAACCGACAAAGCATGCCTCCAGAGTTGCCTTCCGCGCGGTTGGAAGTATACCATCATTTGGCGATTGTGACAAACTTTAGTGATTGCCATTTGGTCTGAAAACGGATATAATATCCTTTGGACAGGGTTGTTTGCCTGAGGATATTCCAAGAATTCAGCCCCGTCGTTGCGTTACCTGCAACATGCTTCCTGTATAGTGATGATAAATCACAAAACAGGAGGCGTACAATGGCGCGGAAGACAGGCAAGCGACGGGTGGAAATGATCGCCCAGGCAGTGCAGAGCAACCCAGGCAGACGAGCGGGATACATTGCCCAAAGACTTGGTTTGCACCGTTCATCGGTGATGCGGTCTCTGCCGGCATTGGAGGAGGCTGGTATCCTGCTGGCAGAAGATGGCCGTGGCCGACTTTTTTACGTTGGACGGCGAAAATCTTGAATGCGGCAAGTGAAAATGTTGCGGAATGGACGAGCTGATGTGGTATAATAGTAGCAGGTGACATCTCTGTTGCACTGGAGGCGGACGTATGGAACGAGCGCCCAATAAAGCCGAACGGTTGTTGCAGTTGGAGCAGTTGTTGCTTGCCTTCCCCGAGGGGTTATACAAGGCAGAGATCGCCCGGCGCTTAGGTGTACACCGCGCAACGGCGGGGCGTTACATTGACGAACTGAGTCTACGCATTCCTATCTGGCAGGACGGCAATTTGCTCGGCATCAATCGCGATGACTACTTGACTCATGTAAGGCTGACCATTCACGAGAGCATGGCTTTGCACCTGGCGGCCCGCCTGATGGCCACTCGCACCGATAAGCACAACCCTCACGCAGCATCGGCCATGCGCAAGCTGGGCCACGCCTTACACCGATTGGCCCCGTTGGTAAGTCAGCACCTGCTGGCCTCGGCTGAGGTAATGGATGGTCAGGCCCAGCGTCATGATCCTGTCTATCTGAAGGTGCTGGAGACGCTGACGCGAGCCTGGTCCGACGGTCGGGTGGCCCACCTATGGCACCGGATGGCCGATGGTCGGGTGTTCGACTACGACTTTGCCCCTTACTTCATTGAGCCCTACGCCGTGGGCCAGACGACCCACGTCATCGGCTGGCGAGATCCGCCCGGCGCACTGCGTACTTTCAAGTTGGAGCGGATCCAACGCATCGAGCTAACGGATAGAGAGTACACCATCCCAGAGGATTTCGATCCCCGCGAGAAGCTGGCCGATGCCTGGGGTATCTGGTACACCGAGGCGGAGCCGGTGGAGGTGGTGTTGCGCTTTCACCCCCGCGTGGCGCACCGCGTGCGGGAGACGCAGTGGCATCGCTCAGAGCAAGTGGAGGAGCAGCCGGACGGAAGCCTGCTCTGGCGGGCGCGGGTGGCCGAACCGCAGGAGATGGTGCCGTGGATTCGGGGGTGGGGGGCGGATGTGGAAGTGGTGGCGCCGGAGGCACTGCGGGAGATGTTGACAAGCGAAGCCCAACGTCTGGCTCTGCTGTACGGGACGGGAGAGGTCACGTCCCCGCCCCTCTACCAACTCCTGTGGGCCAAGACTGATAAGGCCAAAACCACCACTCACCCACTCATCTGCCACCTGATTGACGTGGCTCAGGTTACGCGCGCGCTGTGGGACGATGTGCTGACGGACAGCATCCGCGCCCAATTCGTCGAGGCTTTGGGACTGGACGTGGACGCCGCCGGGCGATTGCTCGCTTTCTGGGCCGGGCTGCACGATCTGGGAAAGGCCAGCCCCGCTTTCCAGCGCCTGCACAAACCGGCGGAGGCCTCGCTAAACGCTGCCGGATTATCCTTTCCCAAGCTGTTCACACAGGAACCGTGCTATCATGGGACAATCTCTGCCAGTGTCCTTGAGAAACTTCTTGAAACGGAGGCTGGCTTGCCCCGCCGCCTGGCGAAGAAGATAGCGCGGGCCATGGGCGGGCACCACGGTGCCTGGCCCTCGCCCAGAGACTTGCAATGCCTCAAATCCGCGCAGGTGGGCGGTGACGACTGGGGTGCCGTCCGGCAGGACCTACTGTACGCGATGGGTACGCTCTTTACGCCGCCAATTGTTGAGCGGCTTGGCGCCACGTTGCAAGAGGAGAACGCCCTACTAACATTGCTCTCCGGCCTCACCTCCACCGCCGATTGGATCGGCTCAATGGAGCGCTATTTCCCCTACTCGGTAGGGCCGATAGACCTGGCACGCTACGCTGAACACGCCGCAACCCAGGCCCGCCGGTCGCTGGAAGAGTTGGGCTGGATTGGGTGGCAGCCGCCTACGGAGGGCATCTCATTTCACGATCTGTTCCAGCTTGAGCCTCGCCCGATGCAAGAGGCCGTCGTGGGCCTGGCGGAACGACTAGACCGGCCCGCGTTGGTGATCATAGAAGCGCCGACCGGCACCGGCAAGACGGAGGCCGCGCTCTACTTGGCCGATCATTGGGCACACTTCTGCCAGCAACGTGGCCTTTACGTGGCCATGCCCACCATGGCCACCAGCAACCAGATGTTCCGTCGCGTCCAAGAAGTACTGGCCCGCCGCTACCCAACCAGCCTGGTCAACCTGCACCTGATCCACAGCCAGGCACGGTGGCGGGACGATATGCAGGCGTTCCGCTTGGACACCGCCGATGAGCGCAAGGGCGGCACTGTGGCCGCGATGGCTTGGTTCCTGCCGCGCAAGCGTAGCCTGCTGGCCACTTTTGGCGTCGGCACGGTGGACCAGGCCCTGCTGAGCGTGCTGCAAACCCGCCACTTTTTCGTCCGGCTCTTTGGCCTGAGCCATAAGACGGTGATCTTTGACGAGGTCCACGCCTACGACACCTACATGTCCACCATCTTTCAACGGCTGCTGGGCTGGCTGCGCACCGTCGGTGCTTCCGTGGTCATCCTCTCTGCCACCTTGCCAGCACAGACCCGCCGCGAACTACTCCAGGCCTACGCCGGGATGCCAGTAATGGAACCATCCGCCGTCCCCTACCCAGCCATCACCTGGACAACGGGCGAGCAAATCGGCGTCGTACCACTGGAGACCCCGGCCATCCGCACGGTAGCGCTGGAGTGGATCGAGCGGAAGCCCGAGACCATCGTCAACCGCCTAGCCGATGAACTGCACGACGGTGGCTGTGCGGCGGTCATCTGCAATACCGTGAGGCGCGCCCAAGAAGTGTACAAGGCACTCAAAACGGCCAGCATTGTGCCAGAGCAAGATTTGACTCTATTTCACGCCCGTTTCCCCTTTGCTTGGCGGGATGAGATCGAGCAAAAGGTCCTTTCTTGCTTCGGAAAAGAGGGCCACCGCCCGCGCAAAGCCATAGTCGTCGCCACCCAGGTCATCGAGCAGAGCCTCGACCTGGACTTTGACCTGATGATCACCGACCTGGCTCCGGTGGACCTGATCCTGCAGCGCGCCGGTCGGCTGCACCGCCACCATCGGGACGGTCGCCCCGCGTCCCTCTCCACGCCGCGCCTACTGATCACCACGCCTGCAGACAGGGATGGTGTGCCCGATTTCGGCCGAGATGTCTACGTCTACGAGCGCTACATGCTGCTGCGCTCCTACATGGCCTTGCAGGGGCGCAACCATGTTACCCTGCCCGCAGACACGGAAGCGTTGATCGAGGCCGTCTACGGCGACGAGGAACCACTCGCCGATGGCCTGACCAAGGCTCTGGTCGCTGCGCTGGCCGACGCCCGGCAGCGGATGCAACGCCACGAGGAACAGCACGTGTACAAGGCCAGAACGAAACTGGTTCCTGCCCCTCAGGCTGACAACCTGCTGACCCAAGGCAGTTTGGCGCTGGAGGAGGATAGCCCTGAATTGCACGAGGCATTCCAGGCATTGACCCGTCTGATTCCACCAGGGGTTTCCTTGGTCTGCCTCCACCGGACAGCCGCCGGGCTGACGCTAGAGACAGACGACAGCGGGCCAGTGGTGGACCTGACACAAGAGCCAGAGCCGGATTTGACCAAACGACTTGCTCGGTATACACTAAACGTGACCCATCAACCGGTGGTGCAACACTTTCTGGCGCAGCCAGTGCCCATCGGGTGGCGCGACCATCCACTGTTGCACAACCATCGAGCAGTTATCTTCACCGATGGTCTCTGTCCGCTCGCAGGCACGCCTTACACACTCCGGCTGAGCCACGAAATAGGACTGGAAGTTGAGAAGGAGCCAAAATGAACCCAACATTCGACCTACTGCAATCTCCCTGGGTGCCTTGCATCCGGGCCGACGGTGCGCCCGTGGAACTGGGGCTGCGCGACGCGCTGGCCCAGGCACACGAACTACGCGCGCTGCATGACGAATCGCCTTTGGTGATGGCCGCGCTCCACCGGCTGCTTCTGGCCTTGCTGCACCGCGCCTTTGGGCCAGCCACCTACGACGAATGGGCTACGCTCTGGAAGGCTGGTCAATGGGACGCGGCGCAACTCGATGCCTACCTGGACTGCTGGCGCCACCGCTTTGACATTTTTGACCCGGAACGCCCTTTTTACCAGGCCCCCGACGAGCGCGTCAAACCCAAGTCGGTCGTCAGTCTCATCCACGACGTGGCCTCCGGCAACAACCCCACACTGTTCGACCACCACACCGAGGCGGGGGGCATCACCCTCACCCCAGCGCAGGCCGCCCGCATGCTCGTCGCTGCCCAGGTTTTTGGCCTGTGCGGAACAAAAGGCCCGACAATGCAATTCACCGATGCTCCGTGTGCACGCGGCGTCATTTTCTTGGTGCAAGGTGAGACGCTCTTTGAGACCCTCGCCCTCAACTTGGTGCGCTACACAGACGATGCGCCCCTGCCGCGCTGGCCCGATGACCGCCCGGCCTGGGAAATGGACGATCCGTTCACTCCCGACCGCTCCGTGCCGCGCGGCTACCTGGACTATCTCACTTGGCAGAACCGGCGCGTCCTACTGCTGCCCGAAGCAACGACCGATGGCGTCGTCGTGCGCCAGGTGACGATAGCCCCAGCCCTGCGCCTGGATAGCGGCGTCCTAGACCCGATGAAGCACTACCGCAAGGATGAGAAACGTGGCCCGTTGCCCCTGCCCTTCACTGAGGGCCGTGCCCTCTGGCGCGATAGCGCCGTGCTCTTCCGACTGCATGACGAGGGGCACCAACCGCCATACGCATCAAGCTAATAACAACTAGTCAAGTCCGAGCCACGGGATAGGGTGTCCTGCTCTCTTGGCAAACTTGAGTTTCATGAGTATAATTTCTCCCAAAGACGGAGGAGTGATAATGAAAC
>Ga0268281_1000324_pt1 | contig 36986 bp, 35 predicted proteins | sample saktaG_10_FD_190134 | JGI IMG/M metagenome (GOLD analysis project Ga0268281, IMG submission 190134) | Saline water microbial communities from Sakinaw Lake, British Columbia, Canada - sak_2011_5_24_50m | ecosystem: Environmental > Aquatic > Non-marine Saline and Alkaline > Saline ...
TCTCGTTTGGACCGCGGACTCATAATTATCCCTCCTTTTGGAAGTCGATACTCGGTAACATCGAATTATGAGGCAACGATCCTTTTTATTCACCCCATTGGGTAACATTTAATATGAGGCAATTCGCCGGGCGCAAATTTATTGACACAGGCAAAAAAATGTATATATTAAGACCGCGGAGAGTTGATACGTATGTACTTTAATACTTCACAAATAATCCTGACAAACAGGACGTTTGATCATGCCGAAAAGCTGGCCACGACGTATTTCCGTCTGAGCCACAAGGCGCTCAAGGCTCACAGGTATGAGGTCAAGACTCTGGTACACCTTGAAAAACATGAAATTAATGATACGGCATTTGCCCATCTTTGCAGGTACCACGGTCATAAGGATGGGGATATAAGCAGCCCTGACAAATTCCAGTTTTTCAGAGTCTGCCTGCAGGATAACAGGATTCTCGATGCTGTTGAGAGAGCCCATTCTTTTATCAAACTGGTTCCACTCATGTTGTATATAGCCACCCATGAACTTATTCATGTAATACGGTTCAACAATGGGTTCAGTAATTTTGATGCGCCACTGGAAGAGAAGGTTAAAGAAGAAGAGACCGTTCATTATATTACCCGTACTCTACTCAAGTCGATTGCCGATTCTGATCTGCGTCTTGTTATTGATTGTTTTCGTGATCAGTACAATATAGGGGATATGTCCAATTGAAATTTGAGTGCTGATGAAGATGAAACTCGTGTGGAGGTTTTTATAGGATGCCAATTTACGAATATCAATGTAAAAAATGTGGTAGAAAATTTGATGTATTTCAGAAAATGACAGACCCGGAGGTTACGGCCTGTAAATCCTGTCATGGTCCCATTAAAAAGTTAGTCTCCCTTTCCACTTTTCACCTGAAAGGTTCGGGCTGGTATGTAACTGATTACGGCGGGAAGAAAGCACCTGCCAGTGACAGTAGCAAAGATAACTCTCAAACTTCTTCTACACCAAGTAAACCCGATACAGCAAAACCAGCTTCCAAAACGGGGAGTAAAGACTGAAGTCCTTTTATACAGTATACTAAAAGAGGTGGCCCAGATGTAGTGGAGACCACCTCTTTTAATTTGTTCAATTTCCTGAATCGCAAACAATCTATATGTCAAGGTTCGATACTTTAAGCGCGTTTTCGTATATAAAGTTTCTCCTTGGCTCCACCTGGTCACCCATGAGCGTCGTAAATATTTCATCTGCAACAACCGCATCCTCCACTTTCACCTGAAGTAGCGTTCTCTTCTCCGGGTCCATAGTCGTCGCCCAAAGCTGTTCGGGATTCATCTCTCCCAATCCCTTATAGCGCTGAATAGACATCCCTTTTTTTCCGCTGTTTAATACACATTCTACGAGAGCAGTCATGCTGTCAAGCTGTTGATGTGGTTTATCGTCGGCTTCTTTGTCTGCCACCACATACGGTGCTTCCCCCAGATAGCTCAACTGGTTTAGAAGTTCCCTTGCCCTGGCAAATTTAGGTAGATTAAAGATATCTTTATCATGATATACCTTTAGGGACCGGCCGTTTTCCGCTATACTAAAAAAGATTTTATCTCCACCATGCTCTTCATCTACCTCGGTCCAGTAATCAGTTACCCTGTCTTCCATCGCCATTCTGATCCTCTTTCCAACATTAAGAAGACTCTTTTCATCTCTGAAAACATCTTTGTTAAAAGCCGGATCTCCTGCCAGTAACCTGACGATATCTTTATTTTTTCCCTCATTTTCAAACTTGCTCAATATAGCATCCAGTCTTATTCCTTTCTTGATCAGACCGCATAGACGACTCCCCGTCACACTGCTTCCATCGCCCAGTATAACCTGTACTCTGTTGACACCGTTATCGAGAATGTAGTTCTCCATTTCCTCGTCGGTATTAATATACTTTTCTTGACTTTTGGTAGAAATCCTAAAGAGTGGAGGCTGCGCTATATATAAATGCCCTCTTTCTACCAGCCCTTTCATATGCCTGAAAAAGAATGTTAAGAGAAGGGTCCTGATATGAGACCCGTCGACATCGGCATCGGTCATAATAATAACTTTATGATACCGGAGCTTGCTAATATCGTAGTCTTCTTCTCCGATGCCTATCCCGAGGGCCGTAATGATTGTTCTAATTTCCTCGTTGTTGAGCATCTTGTCAAACCGTGCCTTTTCAACATTTAACAGTTTTCCTCTCAGAGGCAGTATCGCCTGATTTTTCCTGTCTCGACCCTGCTTCGCCGATCCGCCAGCCGAGTCTCCCTCCACAAGATAAATTTCACTCCCTGCAGGATCTTTCTCCTGGCAGTCTGCCAGTTTTCCAGGGAGCGAACTTACTTCAAGTGCTGTCTTCCTCCGGGTAAGCTCCCTCGCTTTCCGAGCCGCCTCCCTAGCCCTTGAAGCCTCGACTGCCTTATTTATAATCTGTTTCGCAACAACCGGATTTTCTTCCAGGTAATGTCCCATCTTTTCATAGACAATACCTTCCACCAACCCCTTGACTTCACTATTGCCCAGTTTCGTTTTTGTCTGCCCTTCAAACTGGGGCTGACCCAACTTTACGCTAATGACACACGCAAGTCCTTCACGAATATCCTCCCCTTTTAAAGAGTCTTTTCCAGGCTTTAAAAGGTTATTACTGATTGCATAATTATTCATCACCCTGGTAAGGGCAGACCGGAACCCGATCAAATGTGTTCCGCCTTCCGTCGTATTTATACTATTTGCAAAAGAAAAGATGTTCTCTGCATAGGTGTCATTATACTGTATAGCAACCTCAACCTCGCAGTCCTCTTTAGAACCGCTTATAAAGACAGACTTTTTATGAAGGGTCTTTTTGTTTCTGTTGATGTATTCGACAAAAGAAACGATCCCGCCTTTATAAAAAAACTCCGCTTTTCTATCAGTTCTTTCATCCGTAATGTTGATCTTGACACCTTTGTTTAAAAATGCCAATTCCCGCAATCTGTTTGTAAGAACCTCAAAACTGAACTCTATATCTTCGAATATTTCCATATCGGGTTGGAAGGTGATCTTGGTACCCCTTCTTTTTGTTTGACCGACTTCCTGTAGAGAACTTATCGGTACACCCTGTTTATACGACTGTCTATACACTTTGCCATCCCGCCGCACCTCCAGCTCAAGATAATATGACAGGGCATTTACGACAGAAACCCCCACACCATGAAGCCCACCTGATATCTTATAATTCTCGTTGGAAAATTTTGCACCTGAATGTAGCTTTGTCAGTACAACTTCCGCTGCCGAGACATGCTCGGTCTTATGCATATCAACAGGAATTCCCCGACCATTATCGTCTACCGTGACACTGTTATCTACTCTAATCTTGACATCAATTTTATCGCAAAAGCCGGCGGAGGCCTCATCGATACTGTTGTCGACGACCTCATAAACAAGATGGTGAAGACCACCCTTTCCGGTACTGCCTATATACATGGCGGGCCTCTTTCTCACGGCTTCAAGGCCCTCCAGCACTTTTATACTATCTGCACGATAACTCGTTTCTATCATTCTTACTCGACAACTCCCCTCATTAAACTTCACATCTTAAGTGGCATAACGACACAGATATAACGATCATTTCCCACTTCACTAATGACCCCCGGTCTAAGTCCCGGTCTTATATCAAATAATATACTGTCACCGCTTATTACCTGAACTGCATCAATTAAGTAACTAACATTGTAGACTATTTCAATCTCTTCCCCTTTATACGAAATTTCTATCTCCTCATTTGCCTCTCCAACATCTGGATTTGTTGAATTGAGAATCATCTTATTTTCCATAATCTTGATCTTTACACCGCTGTATTTTTCGCTCGATATCACGCTCATTCGTTTTAGTGAGTGTAAAAATTGTTCCCTGTCCAACTGAACCGTAATTCCTTTATCGGTCGGCATCACTTTTTTATACTCAGGATACTCTGAATCAACCAGGCTAATTCTTAAAATTGTATCATCTTTCTTAAAAACACATTTCCCTTTTTTAACTCCAACTTCTATATATTCACTTCCATTATCAACTAATTTTTTAACCTCACTAATTCCCTTCCTTGGTATAATAATTCCACCACTAATATCTATAAATTCACCGTCTTCTTCATAAAAAATTACAAGAGACAATCTGTGACCATCAGTCGTAACCATTCTCATCCAATACCCCTTATCCTTCTTTTCTGTTTCTAAAAAGGCACCGTTTAAATGGCTCCTCATCTCCTCTTTCGACATCGCAAAAAAAGTCTTATCTATCATTTCACCTATCATATTACTCTTCACTTTAAAGAAAGTTATCTCTTCATCACCCAACACATCTGCCTCTGGAAAATCATCCCCCGAAATACCGGGAATATTATACGCAATCTTTTCACACGTTATATTTACCCAATTATTTTCTCCCTTTTTAAAACTTATAATATCCCCCTGAATTTCTCTTATCATTTCAAATGTTTTTCTTGCTGAAAGCGTTATGATGCCATCAGATATAATCTCCGCATCATAGTACGAAACCAATCCTATTTCCCTGTCTGTAGCAGCTATTTTTATTCTATCCCCTTCCGTTTTTACCAGGATATTATTTAAAATGGGTGTCGTTGTTTTTCTTTCCACAATACCAAGAGTTTTTTGTATTCCTTCTAACAGTAATGACCTTTTTATATTGAATTGCATTTCATCACCTATCTTTCTCACATTAGTTTTAATGTTTTTTAACTGATATACTAAAATATAATAATAGTAATAAGATCAGTTGATATGTGGATAACTATTTTTATTGAATTATTACAAGTAGTTTTATTATGTAGTCTCTGTTAATAAAACATTTAGATATGTTACCAAGTTTTATATAAACGCATTAGGTCTTGACTCGTAACGCATCTTCTATTTCCCCTATCAGGTTTCTTATTTTAATATCATTTTCTATGAGTTTCTTTATCTTATTGTTAGCGTATATGACTGTCGAGTGATCCTTACCGCCTATTTCCGATCCTATCTCCGGATATGATAGATTGGTTATCTTTCTCGACAGATACATTACAATTTGTCTTGGCATAATGAAGGCTTTGTTTCTCTTTTGGGATTTAATGTCAGATTTTTTAACGTTAAATTTATTGGCAGCTGCCTTAATGATCTCATCAATGGTAATTTCTCTGGCATCCTCATGCCCGAGAAGTTTTTCAAGGACTACTTTTGTCGAGTCCATGTCTATTTTTTCCCCTGTAAGAGACGTGTATGCACCTATTCTTATGAGGTAACCTTCAAGCTCTCTTATGTTTGATTCCACCTTTGAGGCGATATAATGGGCAACATTATCGGGGATTGCGACATTAATTTCCTGTGCCTTCTTCTTAATAATTGCAACCTTTGTTTCTGTTTCCGGTGGTTGAATGTCTGCGATGAGACCCCATTCAAACCTTGAGCGCAATCTTTTCTCGAGGTTTGGAATGTCTTTTGGGAACTTATCACTTGTAACAACAATTTGTTTAGCAGAGTCATGTAATCTGTTGAATGTGTGGAAAAATTCTTCCTGTGTCCTCTCTTTTCCCGCAATGAATTGAATATCATCGATGAGGAGAGAATCTATGTTTCTAAATTTTTCACGGAAGCTCTGCATCTTATCGTACCGTATGGCGTTGATAAGTTCATTCATAAACTCCTCGGCTGAAAGGTACAGTACGTTCATGTCGTGGTATAGAGAGAGGGTGTGGAGACCAATGGCGTTGAGGAGATGTGTCTTTCCCAGTCCGACGCCGCCATATATAAACAGAGGATTGTAATTCTTTGCCGGCTGTTCGGCAACCGCTATAGATGCGGCATGTGCAAACTGGTTGCTTGAACCGACGACAAATCTCTCAAAGTTGTAGTGGGAATTGAGTGAGGGGAAAACTCTTTTTATACTCATGGCAGACTTCGTTTTATGTGTTGTTTTGGGACTCCCTTTAACGGCTGTGTCAGTTTTTTCGTTCCTTACGGTAAAATTTATATTTACGTCAACTCCCATTACCCCGGAGAGTGAGTCCCTCATGATAGGGAGATAATTTTCGGTTAACCAGTCATTAAAAAATTTATTCGGCACAGAAAGAGCTACAGTATTCCCCTCGATAGAGGTAATTCTTATCGGACTTATCCAGGTTTCGTAATTTTGCTTACTAACCTTTTCTTTGATAAATTTACAACTTTTTTCCCAGAGTATATCCACGGCCCATTAACCTTATTAACAAATTTACCAACAACTGTTGATAAGTTCCATCTTGACATATAGAGTCAAGACACGAGCAATTCGCAAGTATTATATTTATAACAATAACAAACACTTGCGAAAATCAGCGTCGTCTGCAAAGCCAATACCTGCCGACATCTGATTATAGAGTATATAATATGAAAATTGCAAAAACACAAAAGATATTTTTGTGTTTATTTGTCTACTGCCTCTCTTATGAATTCTACCAGTCTGTTTAGCTCTTCCAAGTTCGAAAACTTGATTTCGATAGTGCCGACCTTCTTCGATTGTCTGATCTTAATGACTGTCATCAGTTTAGACGACAGCTCCCTTTCCAGATCAATGACGTATTGCTCCTTTTGGAGCTTCTTTTTTTGTCCCGGCAAAGCCTTGATGTTTTTGATTATAAGTTCCGTTTCTCGAACACTTAACCCCTTCTTGAGAATAGCTCCAAAGACCCGGACCTGTTCCTCGGCGGTACTGAGGGATAGAAGCGCCCTTGCATGACCGGCGGATAGGTTTTTTTTTGTGAGGGCATCCTTTACCTCCAGGGGCAGTTTAAGCAGTCTGACAGCATTGGCAATGGTCGATCTATCCCTGCCGACTCTCGATGATATTTCCTCTTGAGAAAGGGAAAATGTGTTCATGAGAGTTTGAAAGGCCTCTGCTTCTTCGATCGGGTTCAACTCCTCGCGCTGCAGATTTTCTATAATTGAAATTTCAGCCATATCACGGTCTTCAGCTTCCCTGATAATTACCGGAACATCTCTCAGACCGGCTTCCTGGGCGGCTCTCCAGCGGCGTTCTCCCACAATTATTTCGTAGCCGGCGTCTGATTTCCTGACGACTATTGGTTGAATAATCCCATTTTTTTTAATGGAAGAGACGAGTTCTTTATGTTCTTTTCCGCCAAACTCTTTCCGTGCCTGAAATCTGTTAGGAAAAAGCTCTTCAATTCCGCATATTACGAACTGCGGCTTATCGTTGAAGTCGTCAAGAAGATCCGGAAACATCGCCCCCAGACCCTTGCCCAGCGAATTTTTTGGTGGCATTTATGTCCTCCCATTGGACAGCATTTCTTTTGCAAGTTCCATATAGGAAATTGCACCACGCGACCCGATATCATAGAGAATTATCGGCAGTCCGTGGCTCGGACTTTCAGAGAGTCTAACATTTCTCGGGATAACGGTTTTAAAGACCCTTTTACCGAAATGTTTTCTAACATCTTCAGCAACCCTGTGAGAAAGTCTGTTTCTTGTGTCGAACATGGTCAAGAGGATTCCGCGGAGAGCAAGCGATGGGTTGAGTCTTGCCTTAATGAGCTTTACCGTTTGCAGTAAATATCCGAGACCTTCCATCGCGAAGTATTCGCACTGGAGAGGGATGATGAGATAGTCGGAAGCTACAAGGGAATTGATTGTCAAAAAACCGAGAGAAGGAGGACAGTCTATAATAATAAACTCGTAGGGAGCATCCATTCTTTTTAAAAGATCCTTCAGCCTCTTTTCCCTGTCCGGGAGAGAAACGAATTCTACCTCTACACCAATGAGATCCCGGTTGGAGGAGATAATATCAAGAGTTGGGATCTGCGTGCTGACAATGACATCCTTCAGGGGAACATTGCCTGTCAGTGAATGGTAGAGGTTCTTTTCGGCTATCAATGATTTCTCTATACCTATGCCGTTTGAGGCGTTTCCCTGGGGGTCACAATCTATGAGAAGTGTTCTCTTCTCCGTTGCTGCTAACGATGCTGACAGGTTGATTGCCGTTGTCGTTTTGCCGACACCGCCTTTTTGATTGGCTATAGATATAATTTTGCGCATTATTCATCGAAACATTATTGGATTTTTACGGTAAGGAAAGAGATGCTGAAAGCTACCATAAAAAAGAAGGTTTTTGAAGGAATATTTTAGCTGCGGGCCTTTTTATAGACGACGATATTTCTGCGATCTCCTGTAACAGGCAGCTCGATTTTGTAGCATCCGACATGTTTAAGTCCCACTTGTGTGGAGATCTCTTTTGCTTGCCCGAGTTCCTCATCGAGGTTAATTCCCTTCATGGCGATCAGGATTCCACCCGGGGAGATGAAATACTCCCCCATTGTGAGAAATTGTGGTAGCTTGAAGGAAGCCCTGGATATTATGACATCGAAGATGCCACGGTATGCTTCGTCCTTCATCAGTAGTTCAGCCCTCCTGTTAATGACGGTTGTGTGATGAAGCTGAAGCTTACGAACAATATTTTTGAGAAAGGAAACCTTTTTACGGGAAGAGTCGAGAAGGGTTACCCTTAGCCGGTCTTCTGCTATCTTCATAGGGATTCCCGGAAAACCGGCGCCTGTACCGATATCCAGAAGAGAAGAGCTCTTATTTCTTACAAATTTTAGAGGTGTAAGTGAATCGATGAAGTGCTTTATCGGTATATCAATCTCAGACTTGACAGAAACAAGATTAATCTTTGCGTTCCAGAAAACAAGCTCCCTGTAGTATTCCTGAAAGAGAGCGATGTGCCTTTTTCCGAGTTTCACGCCTATCGCACGTGAGGCCTCGGTTAGTGTTCTGGGAAGAAGAGCGTCCATTTTTCTAAAGCCCGAAAGGGTATTTTTATATGAAGACTCCCTTTCCATACCATCTTTGTCCGGTGCGTGTAAATGCTAATCAAAGCAGCTTTGATAAAATATAGAAGAACATTGCTTTTACTGGTAAAAATATTATAATTGAAAAAGTTTGTCAGGAGAGGTGTCGTAAAAAATGCCGATATATGAGTTTTACTGTGAGAAGTGCAACACAATATATAACTTTTTTTCACGGTCGGTGAATACCGAGACGGTTCCGTTCTGCCCGGATTGCAAGACACGTAAGTTAAAACGCCAGATGTCAGTTTTTACCGCGATTTCCAGAGACAAAGGCGAAGCGGATAATAATATGCCGCCGATTGATGAGGCAAAAATGGAGAAGGCGATGGCGATGCTTGCCGGTGAGGCGGACAATATGGACGAAGATGACCCGCGCCAGGCCGCGATGCTGATGAGGAAACTTTCCGATACTGCCGGTCTGGAGCTGGGCTCCGGCATGGAAGAGGCTCTGGGCCGTATGGAAGCGGGCGAGGATCCGGAGAAGATTGAAGAAGAGATGGGAGACCTGCTGGAAGGGGAAGCACCTTTTGTTGTGAATCGTAAGATGACCGGAAAAATCAGGCGGTTAAAACCTCGAGTGGACGAGAAGCTCTACGACCTTTAGAAATTTGGTAACATTTTAGTTGTTTGAAAGCCCCCTTTAGAAAAAGGGGAGTTAGAGACGGGTGGCATGGACAAACTTGTTTGTCCGTGAGTGTAGGAGCGATTCATGATATTTGAGAAGCGTACTGCCAACAGGGTTTACAGGGAAAAATGGACACGACGGTAAAAACGGAAAACATCACAATCGTCTTAAATAATCCGAAATATCCCGGGAACATCGGTTCTGCGGCGCGATGTGCAAAAAATACGGGGATTGGGAAGCTCTTTATCGTTGGCCATAGTGATCCCGACATAGAAGAAATAGAAAAAATGGCAACCCATGTCGCCTCCGATACAGTCGAAAATATAAAGTATTTCAAAAATCTTGACGAGGCCCTCACCGGTTTTACCTATATTGTCGGAACCACATCCAGACTGGGAAGTGTACGGGGGCCTGTAGTTTATCCACGGGAGATGGCTGAACAGATTACGGACATTTCCCAGAACAATCAGGTCGCCATTCTCTTTGGGCCGGAAGATACGGGTCTGACCAATGATGAGCTGAATTACTGTCATCTTCTGGTGACCATTCCCGCCTCCAGCGAGTTTAAATCGATCAATCTTTCCCATGCGGTGATGATACTGTGCTATGAGATATTTGCGGCGTCCACGCCGACTCCCGAAAGATTTACACCGAAGATGGCCACGTCATTCGAGCTTGAAGGAATGTACGACCATCTGAAGAAGATGCTGGTAAAAATAGCTTTTATCAACCTGGAAAACCCCGATTACTGGATGACCAATATACGTCGTTTCCTTTCAAGGACAAAACTTTTTTCAAAAGAGGTGCAGATTATCCGGGGGATCTGCCGGAGAGTTGAAAGAAGTATCGAGAACAAAAAGACTTGACTTTGCCCGGCCGGAAACTTATTAAAAACTAAAAAAACACGTAATATTATCGGCAGTCGCTTAAAAACAGGCACGAGATGAGGAGGTAGCGTACATAGTAAGCTGTCCGACGTGTAAAAGTTGTTCGTTTAAATCAGATAGGACAGCATAAAAAATTATCATTAAAGAAAAGGATGGAATGCAGATGAATAAAACTTTCTCCTTTACAGGAGCAAAAAAGATTGTCTTTGGCAATGGTTCTTTTGATGAAATTGTAGAACATATTAAGGAATCAGGCGGCGATAAGCCCTTGATAGTACTTGACAAAGGTCTTTCTGAGACCGGATTCAGGCAGAAGGTTTCAGCCCTTCTCGATAAAGGGGGCATGAAGTATGCCATATTTGACAGGATTGAAGCGGAGCCGGCGTTGGAACTTGCCGATGAGGGAACCAAGATTGCCCTTAAAGATAAATGTGACGCAGTTGTGGGCATCGGCGGCGGCAGCGCCATGGATGTCGCGAAGGCGATTGCCGTTCTTGCTGCCAACAGGGGGAAGGCTGTGGATTATCTCGGATTGAATAAGGTTCCCGGCCGGGGACTTCCGAAGATAATGGTTCCGACAACGGCCGGAACGGGGAGCGAGGTGACCTTTACGGCGGTCTTTTCAAGAAAGGATCTGAAAAAGAAGGAGGGGATGAACAGCCCGTATCTTTATCCCGAACTGGCCCTTTTAGATCCAAAATTAACATTGAGTCTCCCGCCTGAACCGACCGCTGCTACCGGAATTGATGCACTCTGCCACGCGATAGAGTCCTACACATCTGTTAATTCAAGTCCGATGAGTGAACTGGTCTCTCTGGAGGCGATAGATCTGATATCACTTAGCCTTAGAACCTGTGTCCATAACGGCAGCAACCTTGAGGCGAGAGAACAGATGCTTCTCGGCAGTCTTTACGCAGGACTCGGTCTTGCCAATGCAGGTGTTGGCGCCGCCCATTCCCTTTCCTATCCTCTCGGCGGGAAGTACGGCATCTCGCACGGTCTGGCAAATACAATTATGCTTCCACCCGTAATGGAGTTCAATCTGCCCGCCGCCCTTGAAAAATTTGCCGTCATCGCTGCCGTGATGGGAGAGCAGACAGAAGATATCCCGCTCAGAGATGCGGCATATTTAGCCGTAGAGGCGGTAGAGGCGCTGATAGAAGATTGCGGTATATTTACCGGACTGGAAGCCCTCGGCATTCCCGAAGAAGCCTTTCCGGAACTGGCGAAGGTTGCCATGACCGTGGCGAGACCCCTGGAAAATAATCCGCGCAAGGTGTCCTTCGAGGATGCTATAGAAATGTACGAGCAGGTTTATTGAACGTAAGCATTTAGCTATCAAAAGGTAAAGGATTAGGATAGTAATGTAGATTGAGGAACGCAACCCAGCGAAAGGATTGTTGAACTGAACAGCGAGCGCATTCCCCGTTGCTTGCGGCGGGGTTAGCGAGCGAATAAAATCAAGAAAGTTCCTAAACAGTAGGAGCTTCCCCGTTACTTGCTGCGGGGAGCTTCAATTGCTACAGCTTTGAACTCGAAACTTTAAACTCAACAGTTGGAGGCACAAAATGGCAGGTGCGGAAGTTATAGGGAAAGAAGAGATTAAAGAGGTTATGGAAGTACTGGAGACGGGCGTCCTTTTCAGGTATGGATTTGATAAAGAGAGGAAAGGAATCTTCAAGGTAAGGGAATTTGAAGAGACATTTGCAAAGTATTGCGGAGCCGGATATGCCCTCGGGGTATCCTCCGGTTCTGCCGCACTGAAGGTCGCCCTTGTTGCCATGGGTGTCGGCCCGGGGGATGAGGTTATTGTCCCGGTGTTTACATTCGTTGCCACATACGAGGCGGTGCTGGAGGTGGGGGCAATTCCGGTAATGGCCGATGTCGATGAATCGCTTAACCTGGATCCCGATGATATCGAGGCTAAGATGACACCCTATACGAAGGCGGTCATCCCTGTCCACATGTGCGGAGCGCCTGCACAGATCGACAAGATTGTTGACGTTGCGAGGAAAAACAATCTTATGGTTCTTGAGGATAATGCTCAGGGCTGCGGCGGTAGCTACAGGGGGAAGAAGCTCGGGACATTTGGAGACATGGGGATATTCAGCTTTGATTATGTCAAAACGATAACCACCGGTGAGGGAGGTATGGTTTTGACGGACAATAAAGCCCTCTACGATCGTGCCGACGAGTATCACGACCACGGACATGACCATAACCCGAACGTAGGCAGGGCGATGGAGGGGAGAAGCGTTCTCGGCTTCAATTACCGGATGGGTGAACTCCAGGGCGCATTGGGACTGGCACAGCTTGGAAAACTGGAGTATGTGATATCCGAACAGAAGAAAAACAAGGCAATAATCAAAGAAACCCTTGGAAAGATTAAAGGTGTGAAATTCAGGGAGATTCCCGATCCCGAAGGAGATACGGCAACATTTCTTGCATTCAATTTCCCCGAAGCTGAAATAACAAAAAAATTTCAGAAGGCCTTGAGCAGCGAGGGTATTGACACGGTACTATTTAAAGAGAATCTGTGGCATTATGTCCCCAACTGGGAGCATTTTCTTGCCCGGTCGACGGCGAACCCCCAAAAATACCCTTTTACCAATCCAATGTATAAGGGAAAGATCGATTACAGTACGACGGCCATCCCCCGGGCGGAGGACATATTCGGCAGGACCCTCTTTATGCAAATTTTTGTCAATATGCCTGAAGAAAAGATGAAAAATATCATAGGGGGGATTGAGAAAGCCGCGGGAGCCATACGGGAATTTCTGTTTAGAAGTTGGGAATAAAGAGTGTAGATTTTTTAGGAGTGAAAAAAATGTTTATAGTTACCGGAGGTGCCGGATTTATAGGTAGTGCCTTTGTATGGAAGCTCAATTCCGAGGGGATCGATAATATTATTATTGTGGATAGACTCGGGACAACAGACAAGTGGAAAAACCTGGTTAACGGACACTTTGTCGATTATTTTCACAAAGACGATTTTCTTGAGATGGTATGTGAAGACAGGGTTCCTTTCAATGTGAGGGGAGTCGTCCATATGGGGGCGTGCTCTTCTACTACTGAACGTGATGCAGACTACCTGATGGAAAACAATTACCGTTACAGCCGCACACTTGCTGAGTGGGCAATGAAAAAGGGTATCCGTTTTGTCTATGCGAGCAGCGCGGCGACATATGGTGACGGATCAGAGGGTTTTTCGGACAATGACAGTTTAACATTATCGCTCCGTCCAATTAATATGTACGGTTATTCCAAACAACTTTTTGATCTCTGGGTCCTCCGGAATAAATTTCACCACAAAATTGCCGGCGTTAAATTCTTTAATGTCTTCGGGCCGAATGAGTACCATAAGGGGGACATGAAGAGCGTCGTGTATAAAGCATACCACCAGATAGCCCAAACGGGCACGGTCAGGCTTTTTAAGTCCTACAGGCCTGAATATAACAACGGGGAGCAGATGCGCGATTTTATTTATATAAAAGATTGCGTTGAAGTCCTCTGGTGGCTGCTTGGGAAGCGTGAGGTAAACGGAATTTTTAATCTGGGGACGGGACGTGCCCGGACATGGAATGACCTTGTCACAGCGGTTTTTTCAGCGATGGGCCGTGACCTGCAGATTGATTATATCGAGATGCCGGAGGCGATTCGTAATCAATACCAGTATTTCACCGAAGCGAAGATGGAAAAGCTTCGCGCAACAGGTTGTTCCGTTTCCTTTCAGTCACTCGAAGAAGCTGTTCATGATTATGTTGTTAATTACCTGGAGAAGAATGGCCAGAGACTGTGATGAAGATAATATGTATAATTCCAGCAAGGTACAAGTCCTCAAGGTTTGAAGGAAAGCCCCTGGCAGATATTTGCGGCAAGCCGATGATACAGCATGTCTATGAAAGGGTACTGAAATCGGATACCGTATCGTATGCCGCCGTGGCAACGGATGATGAGAGAATCTTTGCGGCGGTTAAAAAATTCGGAGGCAATGTTGTTATGACATCGCCTCAGCACAGGTCGGGGACAGACAGGATTGCCGAGGCAATCTCAACCATCGATAACATTGAAGATACTGATATTGTAGTAAATATTCAAGGAGATCAGCCCATCTTTGAACCTTTACAGATAGATGAAGTTACAAAGCCGCTTCTGGAAGACCATTCCGTTGATATGAGCACTCTTATATACAGGATAAAAAAGGAGGATGAGATAACTCACCCCAATGCAGTGAAGGTAGTTTTTGACAAGAATAAATTTGCCATCTATTTTTCCAGAGCGACAATTCCTTATGTGAGAGAAAGCGATTCAGACGTAAAGTATTACAAACATCACGGTATATATGCGTACAGGAAGGCGTTTCTCATGACTTTCACCTCCCTGGAGGAAGGGTATCTCGAAAAACTTGAGGCCTTGGAGCAGTTGAGGGCGATGGAACATGGATACAAAATCAAGGTGGTTGAAACGCCGTATGATTCTGTTGAGGTGGATACGCCGGAAGAGCTGGAGAGGATTAGAAAGATAGTAAACGAAAGGAATGTTAATGAAAGTTATTGATTCACACATCCACTGTGGCGTTGAGAAAGTAAACCTCCCCTTTGAACTCATTAAGGGATATCTTGCTGAAGGGGAGATTCAAGGGGCCTGCCTTTATGCCCCCGTAGAAGACATCTATGACCGTTATGATTACCATTTTGAGGATAATTACTCCTGGATGGCCTGCCGACAGCGTGCTAATCGGTATCTGCTGGATATACAAAAGTCGAACAAAGACATATTCGCATACTTTTTTGTCTGGAACGATTTCAGAAAAAAGGAATTGATGAGGGGATATAAAGGAATTAAATGGCATCGTCATGAATATGAACCGGTTTATCATTACGATGATCCGAGGTGTGAGGATTTTCTGCAGGAGATATATTATCATCAGCTACCGATTGTTCTGGAGGAAACTTTTGAAAATACAACATATTTTGTCAACAGGGTGGCGGGACAGACACCAATTATTATTCCCCATCTGGGAGGGTTAAATGGTGGGTTTTCCGCCCTATTCGATTCGGGCATCTGGGATAATGAAAACGTCTATGCCGATACGGCTCTTGCCTCTACACGGGAGATGACGATTTTTCTCGATAAGTATGGGAGCAAAAAACTCCTCTTTGGAAGTGATTTCCCCTTCAATTCACCTTATAATGAATTGTCCAAAGTGAAAAGCTTGAAACTCAGTGAAGAAGATTATCGAAACGTCGTTTCTAACAACATATTGAAATTAATGAAAGTTCCGGATTAGGTTGAACTGAACCTGAACAGTGAGAGCATTATTCTTCGAACTGGACAGCGAGCACATTCCCTGCTGCTTGCGGCGGGGTTAGCGAGCGAATAAAAAATAAACATTTTCCTTACCCCGATAAACGGGATAAGTCCCACTAAAGGGGATAAATGCGTTAACGAAAATATTTTCTAACTTACTAAACAGTCGGAGATTCCCCGCAACTTGTTGCGGGGATCTTCAATTACTTCGTTCCCCGCTGCTTACTGCGGGGATCTTCAAATTTGCGAAAACACGGCGCAGCCCCTTAAGGCTGCAACACTTGCAGGGCTAAAGCCCTGTATTATATTTACAGGAGAAGATTCTTTATGCACGTAACAAACGGTCTCCATGCCTTTATCTGGCGTAATCCTGCAGCCAATAACTGCAACACATATTTGATAGATGGTTCAAAAAAGACAGTAATCGATCCCGGCCATCTCAATTATTTCGCCCATGTCGATGAAGGGCTTGCCGATTTAGAACTTTCCCTTGATAAGATCGATCTGGTCATTACGACCCACGGGCATCCCGATCACATAGAGGCGGCACAACAGTTTGAAAAACCTACCCTTTTTGCGATGAATCAAGGAGAACACACATTTATCAAAAACATTGCCGGTAATTACTTCAAGATTCCTGAACCGGACTTTTTCCTGGGAGAGGGGGATCTGACGATTGGCGACAACACGTTTCAGGTCATTGTTACCCCCGGACATTCTCCCGGTTCAGTGTGCCTTTACTGGCCTGAGCAGAAGATACTGTTTACCGGTGACGTGATCTTCAACCGGGGAATCGGCCGGACTGATCTGCCAGGGGGAGACAGTAAGCTTTTAAAAGAAAGTATTAAAAGTATCTCGAAACTCGATGTAGAATATCTGCTGCCCGGACATGGAGAGATAGTGGTTGGTGCCGAGGCGGTCCAGGCCAATTTCCAGATGGTTGAAGATTATTGGTTCAATTATCTGTAACCGATTGTAATCTTTTTTTGTACACCGCTTCTAACTCTTTATAGTAGGCATTCCAGCTTTCATCAATGGTCAGGTTTGGAATAACGGCTGAACCGAAGACCCCCCTTTTCGCTAATATGTTTTTTGTCTTTTCCAGACTTTTTGATTTTTCAAAGGCGGCTTCATTCTGGAAAGCCTTTATAATGTTTACAAATGGATCTTTTTTGATGTTCAAGATATCTTTCATCAGTTCCAATAATTTCACATTATCGCCATCCATCTGAAGACTTTCCACCAGTTCGACTTTCAGGAGTTCCTGAAGCGTGGAATAGTTGTCTTGCCCTTCTTTTTTCAGCTCTGATTTGAGGGTTTTCTCGGTTATCCGGTTGTCTGAGTATCTTTGTACCCATCCTTTCACTCTCTCCGCGAGCTCGGTTCGGCGGAGGCCTTCCTTTTCTTCCTCGGTCATGGTCAGGCCTTTAGTTTTTTCCATGATGATGTCTAATGTGCTTTTTATCTCTCCCATGTTGTCTTCTTCTCTTCCGGATTTTTAGATGGACGATACCGTAAATGTACTCAATCTTCAAGGCAAGATCTTAGAAAAAAGTTTTTTATTCAATCGAGTCGTGGTAGAGTTCCTCATAAAAATCTGGTATTGAGACTTTGGAGGAGACAGATGAAACTTATACGTTTTATCTCTGAGGACGGCCGTGAATTATACGGGGACTTTGATCAACGCCGCCCGGGTCGGGCACGTGTCATTGAAGGGGATATTTTCGGTGTGTTCAATGCAACATCGGAAGGGGCGACGATAGAGACACTTCTTGCCCCGGTCTCCCCGCCCAACGTTCTGGCACTGGGGCTCAACTACCGCAGGCATGCCGATGAAACCGGCATGGAACATCCCGATATCCCTGTAATGTTTATAAAAGCCACAAACACTGTCATTGGTCCCGGATCACCTATCATCCTTCCCACAGCAGGACCCGATGAGGTTGATTATGAGGCCGAGCTTGCCGTCATTATCGGTAGAGAAGCAAAAAACGTACCCCCCCAGGATGCGATGGATTACATCCTCGGTTACACCTGTGCCAACGATGTCAGTGCCCGGGACTGGCAGATTCACAAGCAGAAAAATCAATGGGCACGCGGTAAGAGCTTCGATACTTTCTGTCCGCTCGGTCCATATATTGTGACCCGTGACGAAATTCCGGATCCGGACAATCTTCGCATACGTGCCATTCTTAACAGAAAGGTATTGCAGGATTCCAATACATCCGATATGCTTTTTGATGTCCGCACGATTGTGAGCGATCTCAGCCGGTCTATGACACTGCTGTCCGGTACTGTGATTTTGACGGGAACTCCCGAGGGAGTGGGTTTTACCAGAAAGCCGCCTGTCTTCCTGAAAGAAGGCGATGTTATAACCGTAAATATTGAAAAAATCGGGGAACTTACCAATCCGGTAACAATGGAAGGGTGAAATCTCGTCTTGAACGAAAAGAGGAAGGTTAAAAGTTGAGTCAGGATATCTACAAGGCGATTCACGCAAGGGTTAAAAAAGAACCTTTTGCAAAGAAGCTCGGCATGAAATTGATAGAAGTTAGTAAGGGCTATTCCGTTGTTGAGATAAAACTTACAAAGGAGATGGAAAATATCTTCGGCATGACCCACGGGGGGGCCATATTCTCTCTGATAGATGAGGCATTTGAAACGGCTTCAAACTCACACGGTACGGTCGCGGTTGCCCTCAATATGAATGTTACCTATATATCGGCTCCGCGTACCGGAGACACCCTGAGGGCGGAGGCAGAAGAGGTCGGTAGAACAGCGAGGACGGGGAACTATTCCATCAAGGTTACGGACGCTAAAGGAGAGCTGATTGCGGTCTGTCAGGCACTTGTTTACAGAAAGAAGGAAAGATTGCCGTTTTTAGGAAGGGATGATTGAAGAGAACGCGCAAAAAGATTGCCGAAAACCGACAGGATATTGTTTTTTCTGCGATGATTATTATATTAATCCGGGTGTATTAATGAAAAATTTAAAAATGTAAGAAAAACGTATTCCCGCAGTTCACTGTGGGGAGAGTCAAACGTTTTGGAGGATGTAGATGAAAATGAACATAGAGAATAAAAGCAGAAAAACCTTTTTTACGGTGTTACTGGTTTTTCTAATGGGGGTTTTTGTGGTTTCCATGGTGGGAGCTGTACGTTTTTCACCAGTATTTAAAGGAACTTACGTGAATGACGCTCTTGCAGCTTCGGTGGCAGAAGCGATAAGGCCTCCCGACTCCTTTGCTGATTTAGCCGAGAAGCTAAAACCTGCTGTGGTTAATATCAGCACTACAAAGGTTATCAAGGGTGGTGCCATGAAGCAATTTATGTCTCCTTTCGGAGAGGAATTTCCTTTTGATAGATTTTTCGGGGGAGACGATTTTTTTAGGAAGTTTTTTGGTGATATTCCGGAGAAAGAATTTAAACAAAAGAGTCTCGGATCCGGTTTTATAATCAGCAAGGACGGCTATATATTTACGAATAATCATGTTGTTGAGAAAGCCGACAAGATAAAGGTAAAGCTTTCCGATGGTAAGGAATACGATGCCGAAGTGAAAGGTAAAGATGCCAAGACCGATATAGCCCTGATAAAGATCAAACCGACAGGCAGCTTGCCGATCGTCGGTTTTGGTGACTCGGATGCATTGAGGGTAGGCGACTGGGTTATCGCAATAGGAAATCCCTTCGGTCTTGAACATACGGTGACCGCCGGGATCGTAAGTGCCAAGGGGCGGGTTATCGGTTCAGGTCCCTATGATAATTTTATCCAGACGGATGCCTCTATAAATCCCGGGAACAGCGGAGGTCCACTTTTTGATATGCAAGGGAGGGTCGTGGGTATCAATACGGCGATTATTGCCCGTGGGCAGGGGATCGGATTTGCCATTCCCATAAACATGGCTAAAGGAATTTTGTCTGACCTTAAAACAAAAGGGAAAGTCGTACGGGGCTGGCTTGGCGTTTCCGTGCAGGAGATTACGGAAGATATTGCGAAAAACCTCGGGATTAAAGATGCTAAAGGGGTTCTGGTGAATGATGTGTTCAAAGGGGATCCCGCAGACAGGGCAGGGCTAAAAACCGGTGATATTATACTTGAGGTTGGCGGGAAAAAGATTAACGACACCCATGAGTTATTGAGGATTGTAGCGACTCTTTCCGTTGGGAAAGAGGTTGAACTGAAGATTTTGCACAACGGAAAGGAAAAAGTCCTGCAGATCGTGGTAGCGGAACGGGAAAAGGGAGAGAAAGTCGCCACGACAGAAGAGGCTAAGGAATATTTGGGAATGACGGTTCAGGAAATTACACCGGAGGTTGCCGCCCACCTTGGTCTTTCCGAAGAAAACGGGGTCATCGTTACCCATGTGCAGGCAGGAAGCCCTGCAGATGATGGAGGGGTAAAACCGCAAGATATTATTCTGCAGGTAAACAAGGTTAAAATTTCTTCTATGGAGGATTACGTAAAGGCCATTTCCCGGAAAGATGCAGAGAATAGCAGTATGCTTTTGATAAAACGAGGAAGAACAGCTTTCTTTCTTGTTATTCGTAAGTGATTACGGAAAAAGACAGAGTTTCCTTTATCCTCATTTTTCAGATTGAAGGAGCTCCCCCGTTGTTTTTATGGATACAAGTAAATATCTATTGACTATTTACGAAAAACTGGACAGGTACTTTGGAGATCTGCACTGGTGGCCCGGTGAGACACCCTTCGAGATAATAGTAGGCGCGATACTGACCCAGAACACAAGCTGGGAGAATGTAAAAATTGCCATAAGTAACTTGAAATCAAAAGGGTTTCTTTATCCTGAAAAACTTATTGATATAGAAGACGATATTTTAGCGGGACTGGTTAAATCTTCCGGCTATTATAATGTAAAGACGAAAAGACTAAAAGCGTTCCTTCGGTTTCTGCGGCAGGAATATGCATTGAATCTGGAGAAGATGTTTGAGGAGAACCTCTGGACCCTGAGAGAAAAACTGTTGGATGTTAATGGGATCGGAGAAGAAACGGCAGACAGTATACTCCTCTACGCGGGGAACAAACCGATATTTGTCGTTGATTTATACACGCGCAAGATTTTACAGAGGCACGAAATCATTGATGGCGGGCTAAGCTATGGGGAAATTCAAAAACTTTTTATGAAGAGCATTCCCAACAGTGCTCGGCTATTTAATCAGTATCATGCACTTTTCGTAAACACGGGCAAGCGTTTCTGCAAAAAAGCCCCTCGTTGTGAGGGTTGTCCGCTTGAGAATATGGAATCAATATTATTAAGTTAGTCGAGTGATTGCATCGCAGGCGAACTCGTTAGTTTTGATCAATAAAGTATAAGCTAAAAAATCTTTGTGCCTTAGTGCCTCTGTGCCTCTGGTACTTGATAAATTACAGGGAGATTCAAAATGTTGTTGGAAATAAGGAATTTAAGTGTTGATGTCCAGGGTAAAGAAATGCTCCATAATGTCAATCTTGAGATTGATTATGGCGAAACCCATGTCCTTTTTGGGAAAAACGGGTCGGGGAAGACATCACTGTTAATGACGATTATGGGAATGTCCGGATATAAAATCACAAAAGGTAATATCTTTTTCAAAGGAAACGACATATCCAAACTTCCGATTAATGAGAGGGCCAAGATGGGGATCGGTATGTCGTTTCAGAGACCCCCGACCATCTCCGGGGTGAAGACGAGCGACCTTGTTAAGATAATTAATAATAACGGGAAGAATACAGAGAATATAGCAAAGAGCTTGAACGTCTCGGAGTTTCTGGACAGGGATGTAAACCTTGGATTTTCAGGAGGCGAGATAAAAAAATCCGAGCTTCTACAGCTCGTGTCTCAGAATTCGGACTTGATTCTGCTTGACGAGCCGGAATCAGGTGTCGACATAGAGAATATTAAGGTAATCGGAAAAGTAATAAAAAATCTTCTTCAGAAGCACCTTCGACGTCACAGAGTCAGATCAGGACTTGTCATCACGCATACCGGTCTTATACTTAATTATCTTGAGGCGGATAAAGGACATATTTTGCTTAATGGCGGAATAAGATGTGAAGGCAACCCGAGAGAGATGTTCCAGACGATTCAGAAATTTGGTTATGAGGAGTGTGTAAGGTGTCAAAGATAAGGGAAAGAGCAGAAGCTGCAGCAGACAAGAAGGCATTATACGGAGCTGATATTGATCTACCCAGTTTCAAGCAAGAGGCATCGGTTCACGAATATAATCCTGAAATGGCAGGTTTTTCCGAAGAAGAGAGAAAAAATTTTGCCGAGGTGGGAATCGTAACTTCAGGTGAAGAAAGATCTGGCAATTTTCTGATGATGGATCATTCACCGGTTCATTGCTCCGTCGGCCAGGAAGGCGTTGAACTGCTTCCCATGGCCGATGCCCTTGAAAAATACGATGGCCTTAAAGAGTACTGGTGGAAGGCAGTTGATGTGGGAACGGATAAATACACTGCCGGGGCGGAGCTAAATTTTAACAATGGCTATTTTGTCAGGGTAAAGGCCGGGGTTTCGGCGACTTTTCCAGTGCAGACCTGTCTTTACATAGACGAGGAAGAGATTGCCCAGAACGTTCATAACGTCGTTATTGCTGAAGAGGGGTCGGAACTCCATCTTATAACTGGATGTGCAACAGCGCCACATCTGAGGAGGGGCCTCCATATTGGCGTTACGGAGTTTTATATAAAAAAGGGGGCAACAGTTACTTCTACCATGATACATAACTGGGGGGAGGAGGTCGAGGTCAGACCGAGGACGGTGGTTATGGTGGAAGAAGAAGCAACATTCATGTCAAACTACGTCTCAATGAAACCTGTTAAATCTGTTCAAATGTACCCCGTTGTCAGGCTTTTAGGGGAGGGGGCTGTAGCGCGGATCAACAGTATCCTGGTTGCGGCAAAAGGATCGGAGCTGGATGTAGGGGGAAGCGTTTCTTTAGAAGCAGCCGGTACCAAGGCCGAGATCATTTCAAGAGCCATTTCTACCGGAGGAGACATCATAGCGCGGGGACAACTGATAGGGCACAAACCGGGAATAAAGGCCCACCTTGAGTGCAATGGATTGATGCTTTCGGAAGAGGGGTCGATTCGTGCCATTCCCGAACTTGATGGCAGGGTTGCCGGTGTGGAGATGTCTCATGAAGCGGCGGTGGGGAAGATATCCCAGGATCAGATAGAATATCTTATGGCCCGAGGTCTTAATGAAGAGGAGGCAACCGCTCTTATTGTAAGGGGCTTTCTTAACGTTAAGATGGAAGGACTTCCAGAAGAACTCCAGATGGAGATAGACAGAATTGTCTCCGAAAGCGAAAAGAGCATTCTTTGAAAATATTTCACAGAGCCTCTGCATAACCACCTTATAACGACAAATTTCACTGTGCCTATCGCAGGGCTGGCTTTAGTTCCCTGCTTACATACTTATCGTAATAGCTCTAACCCGATATTTTTGAAGGTTCCGTTTTTATCATGCTGAAAGTATATGATTATACGGGCATTATCCATTTTCACTCGGAGTATTCCTATGACGGCCGTGCCTCCATAGCTGAAATTGTCAGGGCGGCCGGAGAGAACAACATCGATTTCCTGATGCTTACCGACCACTCGACCCTTGAGGCGAAAAGGAGGGGGCTCGAAGGATGGCATGGGGATACGCTCCTCATTGTAGGGGAGGAGATTTCCCCCCGCTTCAATCACTATCTCGCTTTCGGCATCGATGAACCGACGGTTGTTGGCAAAGACGATGAGGGTGATCCGCAGGTATATATAGATACCGTCAGAGAACAAGGGGGAATCGGGTTCATCAGCCACCCAGACCACCAGGGGACGGAAATGTTTCACGTGAAACATTTTCCATGGCTGGACTGGACGGTGTCCGGTTATACGGGGATCGGGATATGGGACTTCATGACTGACTGGCAGTTCTCCCTGAGGGGGTATCTGAGCGGATTGATCGGTTTCCTCTTTCCCGCCTACACCCTTCGGGGCCCCAAAAGGGTTACCCTTGACCGGTGGGACAGACTCAACCGGGATTCAAGGGTTGTCGGTATCGGAGAACTTGACAATCACGACTCCTTTGAAAAAGTCCTCGGTCTGGGATTTTCGGTTTTCCCCTTCTCAAAAGCGTTCAAGCTTGTCCGGACCCATCTATTGACGGAGTCGCCTCTGGTAAAGGATAGCAGAAAAGACCAGGAGACGCTTCTGTCCGTCCTCAAGCGTGGGCGCGCATATGCGGCGCTTGAATACTTCCGCGAGGCGAAAGGATTTTCATTTATTATTGCCGACAGGGAAAAACGGGCCACAATGGGGGATGAATTCCTCCTCGACGGAAAGGCCCTACTCAGGGTTGAAATCCCCGAGAAGGGAAAAATCTGTGTCGTCAGAGACGGTGCTCCCTTTGGAGAGACGGTCGGGAGGGTGCAGGAATACGAGATAAGGAAAAAAGGGGTTTACCGGATTGAAGTATACCTCAAACATTTAGGAAAATACCGCCCCTGGATATTTTCAAACCCCATCTATGTCAGATAATAAAAAGATATTACCGTACAGATTAATCTTCTCCGGCCACATATTGGTTTGTTGCGTGCAGTGGCAAGCTATTTTAACTCTTTAATTTCATTTCAACAATAATGTTATAAGCGAATAGCTGAAAATTGTGGGTGCTGACTTTTGCATCAGCATTATTGTAGCTTTCTGCCTAAACCTGCCACTTGGGTATTGCTGTCAACAAGGAAATTGTATGAAGAAAAAGTGGTGTGGATCAGCCTCTTCAATCCTGTCACCCTGAATTTATTTCAGGGTCTCTTGTTGTTTCAATCCACGCCCCCGTGTGGGGGGCGACGGGGGAAGACTTATCTGTCTTTCAGGGTTTTCGACCAGTAGTTCTTTTTTCCTCTGCCGTGGGGTTGTATGGTTCCTTCTTTTTTAAGATCCCGTAATACACGTTGTAACGTCGATTCCGGAACATCAGGGAAGGTTTCTCGCATCATTGCAATGGTAATTTCTTGTGGAAATTCGCTTTTTATGCTTTCTCTTATCTCATAGTAACTGCCGCCGCTTGTTTCGGGCGTCTTTCCGTAACGGGCTATGACTTCGGAGACTTTATGATGCGGCGTGTCTTCTTCATGGGCTGTAATTGCAGAAAAGAATTGATGTGTCCATTCCTGGCCAAGTTTGCGGTTCCCGGCAAAGACAATCGGTAAATTTGGGTGAAATGTATGCAGTTCAGCGATTGCTTTCGCTGAAAAAGCAGGTGGGTAGAATTTCATTTTTTCAGGGTTTAGGAAGTCAGAATAATTGGCCTCGATGACAAGTGCCGAATTCCGGTATGCCTCAAGCTCACTCAACTGCTGATGGAAAATACTCATCCTGCCGAATTCGGCAATCAGATTGTCAAGGGTCTTTCGCTCCACCACCGCGGTGATTCCGTTACCTTCTTTTAATGCGTAATCACCGACGGGAAGCTGTTCTCTCGTTACGGTGTCATTTGGAAATCGCCAAGGGTAACGTTCAGTGGAGTCGATTGCAATTGCGAGTTCGCTTTTCGTGTAAGTCGAGAGCTTGACTCTTGGTTTCCGCTCTTTTAATCCACGTTCGGTTCGCCAGAATATCTGTTCGTACTCGCCCTCTTTGGATTTGTATTTTTTAGTGAGGAAAAGAAAATCGCAACGCTTGTTCTTCGGTCTGTCGAGGACAACAGCGAGGCGTTTTCCGTATCGCTTTAGTGAAACGACGGGCACACGCTGAACTTCTTCAATAATCCGGGGTAATCCTTCATCCTCTTCACGTATGCAGAACACATGCCCCTTCTGCCCGGGCCATCGTTCCTGCACACGCAGAAGCGTCCTTCCATTCTGCCTAATGGTCAGTAGGTAAGGAAATTTTGGATTGTCGATTGATTCCAGTATCCAAAGGGTGTTCATCTTTTTTCACAATCTTACAAAATTTCGCTGAACACTTTTAAATTTTTTCTATTCTCTCAGTTTATGGGAGACAGATTTAAAATCTGTCCCGCTGGACTTAAAACCCTTGTTATAGTGGAAGGTCCTTTTAATTAAACAGATTTATCATGGTTGGAACAGACGTCTCCCTTCATCAGGTAGAGACCGAGCAGATAGGGTTTCTGAGATAAAAAGGCCATTGCATCATTTCTTATTTCTTCTTCGGCATAGGCGATGCTACAGCGCCAGGTCTGATAGTCAAATGTGATGCTTCGAGCAAAATAAAGGGGCTTGAGTACATTTATAATCTCTTTTTTTACCTCTTCAGTACCTTTATCGAAAAGGTAAAGAAGACTATAGATAACCTGAGACCAGAACATAATATCTACATCGTAATTATCCATCAAGAACATGTTATGAAGTTTTTGGTAACCGTAAGGGCTCAGATACCATCTAACGAGGTCGTGATATTTCTCATATTCAGCCCGGCAATCTTTCTTAAGTTTCATAATGTCTATCTCAAGCGACTGGGGTTCCTTCATCTTCTTCGGACCACAGCACTCAACCTCACGAGGTGTGGTCTGCCACAGGGTCTTCTCGCCCGGCTTTAACCAGGTTTCCAGCCATTTCGACCGATTCGCAGCTATTATTGAGTAGAGGGTGTAGACCACCTCTTCAAACATCTGGCCAAGCTTAGCAGCGCTTGCGTTGTGGATCTTGGCTCCAAGGCCGGCCTGGCAGACCTTGAAGTCGCCAAAGAGGGCATTGAGAGTCATAAAGATATCAATGCCGTATTGACGAGTCATATCATTCCACGGCTGCTTCAGCCAGTGGGAACAGAGCTTTCGCGAAAAGGCAAAATCGCCCCCTATCGGCTGCCGGACATCGACCCCGGTCAGGGAGAAGACGAGAGGATAACAGAGGTGGTTTGTAATCGTCCCATCGAACTGGTGCCTCGAATAGACAGGAGTAACAAAATCGAACCCGTCCCGGATAGAATGCCCAAGATGCTTGATCCAATCCGGCTTTATTGAACGAAGGTCTGCATCAACAACGATTATAATCCTGGCATCTACCTCTATACAAAAATTGAATAGGTTCCAGAAATTGTTTCCCTTTCCCTTGACTCCCTCGGCTGTGGAAATGTATTTTTTGGGAACAGTGGTTTCAGCAGAAAGAAACGCTCCTCTGGTATCGTCCGGACTATTATTGTCACAGTTGACAATGATGCTTCTTGCGTCAGGAAAATATTTAGAAAGACCATTCCCAGCTACCTTGACAACATGGCCGATGGTCCTGGCTTCATTATAAGATGGAATACCAACAACCACATCGTATTTTTCTCCCATATACTTTTCTTCAGGCACCCTTTTCACCAATAACGGATTTCACGATTGATGGTCTCGTAAAAAGTCATAAATTGCAACATTTGTCATGCTGAACTTGTTTCAGCATCTAATTATTTCAGTAAGTTAGAGACCCTGAAATAAATTCAGGGTGACAAAAAAAGACTTTTTACAGACATGTAAAGTTCAAGGCTACTTGGCAGACATTCTCAATTGCAATGCTGTTTTTATAACATCCACAGCAGCATCGATACTCAAATTCGCGGTATTTAGCACGAGATCGTAATGCATCGGATCCGCCCCATTAGCATTGAAGTATTTTTTAATGAAGTCATCCCGTTCAGATTTCACATTCAATATGCGCTGCTTGGCCTCTTTTTCAGAAATATCTAATTCATATGCTACATTCCTAATCTTAACCTTCTGCGGAGCTATAATTCTGACTTTGAGGGTTGTATCAGACGACAGGATGAAATTTGCCCCTCTGCCCAATATAACCGCTCGGCCATGTTTTCCTATGGTACCTATAATCTTCGTGAGATGATTCATATACTGATGATCCCACAGATGTCGTTCTCCTTCCAGAGTTTGTACAAGCTCATCCAGAAAGGAACGTCCTTTTTCATCAAGAGTCCTGACCACTCTTTCACTCATTTTGGCGCTTTTTGCCACTTCATTAATTATATTGACGTCAAACAGATCAAGGTCCAGCTGCTTGGCAAGTTCCATGGCTATCAGATGACCATTACTTCCGGGTTCTCTTGAAACTGTTATCACAGAGGGAGGTGTTTCCTTTTTATTCTCTTCTTTTTCCCTCATTTCCCACTTTCGAAACTGCTCTTCGACCAACTGCTTAATCGATTGTGATGACTGTGCCCTAACATTCATAACCTTTCTCCTTTGATCTCTTGATTATCTTAATTCAATTTGGGATATCACGGAAGTAGCGTGCCAATCAACAAAAAAACATTACTTGCAGTAAATTATTCCTTAACACGGGTGATATAATCTCCTGTACGCGTATCAACCCTTATTTTTTCTCCTTCCTCGATAAACGGAGGCACCTGTAGCTGATAATCTGTCTCCAAGACAACAGGTTTGGTATTTCCCGATACTGTGTCTCCCTTAACCCACGGATCGGCCTTGACGACGGTAAGATCGACAAAATTAGGGATGGTAATGCCGATCGGGTTCCCCCCGAAAAAGAGGGCTTCCACCTCAAGGTTATCAATGAGGAAATTTTTGGCATCCCCTACCTGCTCGGCGGTCAGAAAAACCTGTTCATAATTTTCCACATCCATAAAGCAGTATTTGTCCTCCTCGGCGTACAGGTACTGCATCTTTTTCTCCTCCAGATCGGCAGACTGGAAGGTATCCGCCGAGCGAAAGCTTCGATCAAACTGAGTCCCGCTTATCATGTTACGGAGCTTACATTTATATACAGGCTGTCCCTTGCCCGGCTTGAGGAAAGAAAAATCAATAATAATGTAAGGTTCGTCATCAATTTGAATCTTTAAACCCTTCTTTAAATCACTGGCACTATACATATCAAATCACTCCCTTTTTTTATATAACCGTGACCTTCACTTAAAAAGAAGGATTTAACAGGTTTCTAAAAAGCTTTATTAATCTATTTACAGTGTTATGTCAAAAAAATATTATCATTTCGCGGATCTTTTCAAAAAAGGAAAACCTATCAGATCACATCTCTTACCACCTTATAAAAGAATATGTCTATTTTATTGTGTGTTCCCCCGTCAATAAAAATGTACATTTTTTTCTTGACATAGACACAAAGGTATGGTTGAAGTGTCACTTCAATAATTGATGAGGATTTTTCAGGTCATAATGGACAGACAGAAAATCAATGCAAATACAAAATTTAACGGCTGGTTTAGTTATTATTACTATTTTGCATTGGTCTGCCCATTGATCAGGAGGTCCTAAAGTAAACTAAAAAAGACATTCCGGCCATGGGTAGATCGAGTGATTCTGCACCATGGCTTTTTATTTTTAGTCAGGCCATGGTGGCGATTTTCACCATGGCCTTTTTTTGGAGGGAAACAGGAGGATAAAAAATGATTATCGTAATGAAAAGAAATGCAACGAAGGCACAGATTGATCATGTTATGAAGTGGGTTGAGTCGGTCGGTTACAGGTCACACCCCTCCCACGGTGTTGAACGGACAATTATAGGTGTAGTTGGAGACGACAGGGACAAAGCGCATTTAAAACAAGCTGAATCTCTGTCAGGTGTGGAAAATACAATGCCAATCCTGAAACCATATAAACTGGCAAGCCGTGAAGCAAAAGAAGGAAACACGACTATCCGAATAAAAAATATTGAAATCGGCGGGCCGCAATTTATCGTCATGGCCGGCCCCTGTTCAATCGAAAGTGAAGAACAGCTGATGGAAAGCGCCTACATTGTCAAAAAGGGAGGTGGCGACATACTCAGGGGAGGAGCATTCAAGCCGAGAACCTCTCCGTACAGTTTCCAGGGAATGGAAGAAGAGGGCCTGAAGCTTTTAAAAAAGGCCGGTGAGGCGGTTGATATCCCCGTCATTACCGAGGTACTCAACACATCTGATGTGGATCTGGTAGAAGAATATACCGACATCCTGCAGATCGGGGCACGAAATGTACAGAACTTCGCCCTCTTGAAAAAGGTGGGCGGCGCCGGGAAACCGGTAATGCTGAAGCGGGGTTTAATGACTACTATCGAAGAACTCCTCATGTCAGCGGAATATATCATTTCTTCGGGAAATGACAATGTTATACTCTGCGAGCGGGGTATCCGCACCTTTGAAACAGCAACTCGAAATACCCTTGACATCAGTGCGGTACCTGTTTTGAAAGAGTTAACCCATCTTCCTGTTATTGTTGATCCTTCTCACGCAGCCGGGCACTGGAAATACATTATTCCATTAGCACGAGCGGCTGTGGCCGTGGGAGCAGACGGAATCATGGTTGAAGTTCATCCGGAACCCGAAAAGGCCTTTTCGGACGGGATGCAATCGCTCAAACCGGCAAAGTTTTATCAACTGATGGAGGAAGTAAAAATCCTCGAAAAAACAATGCGAACGGAGATATACAGGTGATACAATGAATAAAATAAAAGTAAATCTTGATAGAAAAATATCAGCTTCATATGAGATCTGCATAGGCAATAATATTGGTGATCGCATTGAGATGATCATTACCAAAAATAACTGTGCTTCCCGATATGTCGTTGTTACGGACTCCAATGTATCTGCTCTGCACGGAGAAAGGTTTTTAACAACACTCAAATCAATGGGGCTTACTGTAGATATGATAGAAATCCCTGAGGGAGAGGCCTCAAAAAATATCAATACTGTTCTTGATATCGCCAAAAAGCTGATAAAAATGGGTATTGACAGGAAAGCGGCTCTGATCGCACTGGGCGGAGGTGTCGTAGGCGATATCGTCGGGTTTGTTGCAGCCATATATATGAGAGGCATACCTTACTACCAGATTCCAACTACCCTTCTGGCACAGGTGGATAGCAGCATCGGTGGAAAGACGGCGATTGATCTGCCCGAGGGGAAGAACCTGCTCGGAACGTTCTACCAACCGAAGGAGGTCTTCATCGATCTGTCGTTTTTGGATACATTGCCGTCCCGTGAATTCAAAAACGGCATGGCGGAGATTATTAAATATGGAATAATTGATGATACTGAACTGTTCAGCCTGCTGGAAAGCGAGGCGAAGGCAATCATGGACAGGGATATGGCGATCCTTTCGTCAATCATCGGAAAATCGTGCAGAATAAAAAAGAACATTATCGAAATCGACGAGAAAGAAACCGGGCTTCGCCGTATTCTCAACTTTGGCCATACGATCGGCCATGCAATCGAAGCACAGTCGGATTACTCGATTTCTCATGGAGACGGAGTATCAATCGGCATGATTGCTGCGGCGAGGATATCCGAAAAGTTAAAACACCTGTCCGGGCAGGACAGGGAAAAGATAGAAAATCTGATAACGACCTACGATCTTCCCTGCCGCATACCCCGGTCCATCGGAACAAAGGGAATCGTGTCACAATTAAAGGTTGACAAAAAGAAAGAAGGAGACACCGTTAAATTTGTATTGCTGAAAAAACTGGGTATGCCCTTTGTCAACGGCGGGGTGTCGGAAGCGGTAATTGAGGAAACGATCAGAGAATTGAAAGGTTAGAGGGCTCTTTTAAATGACGGGAATTTCTTTAAAAAAACTCAGAGATAAATTGCAGGAGAAGGATAAAACGATCATCAAGCTCCTCAACGAGAGGGCAGAAATATCCATTGAAGTGGGGAAGATAAAGAACCATCGGGGCATGGATATTTACGACCCTTTACAGGAAAACAAAGTTCATAATTATCTATCAGAACTGAATGGCGGGCCGCTTCCCGATGATGCCCTGAAAAATATCTTCAGGGAAATTATATCCGCCTCCCGTGCCATGCAGGCCCCGACGACAGTGGCATACTTCGGGCCTGAGGCGTCATTCACTCACCTGGCCGCTCAGTCACATTTTGGGAAAAGCGTCAACTTTTTCCCTCAATCGACTATTGCTGATGTCTTCGACGAAGTAGAAATGGAGAGGATCGATTACGGCGTCGTGCCCGCGGAAAATTCCTCGGAGGGCTCCGTCAATATTACTATGGACAGGTTAATCTCAACCCCTTTGAATATTCGTGCCGAAATTTTCCTCAGGATTAATCATTTTCTTATCTCTACACGTAAAGAAATGGATGGCATAAAGAGGGTTTACTCTCATCCGCAGGCCCTGGCCCAGTGCCAACACTGGCTGCGTAAAAACCTGCTTCACTGTTCCCTCTGTGAGGTGGAAAGCACCTCGGCAGCCACCCAGAAGGTATTGGAAGACAAAGAGGGTGCCGCTATCGGAAGCAATCTCGCCGCATCCACCTATGGTCTTACGATCATCGCAGAGGGGATTGAAGACAGTTCGTCGAACACAACTCGATTTCTAATAATCGGGAAGGGCAAAAATGAACCATCGGGAAAAGATAAAACCTCTATACTTTTCGGAACACCACATGCGCCGGGCGCCCTGCATGATGCCCTGGAACCTTTTGCCAGGGAACATATCAATCTTGTTAAGATTGAATCCCATCCGGTGAAAGACAAAATGTGGGAGTATCTGTTCTTTGTAGACTTTGACGGGCATCTGGAAGACGACAAGATAAAGAAGTGCCTCAAAGACTTGAAGGGTCTAACATCTTTTGTCAAGATGCTCGGTTCGTATCCACGAGGGGAGGTAACAGCTCAGTTATGATCTGCATTCCAATTATTGCCGCGACCAATGAAGAGGCATTACTGAAGATGAAAAAAAGCGCTCTTCTGGCCGAGGTTATAGAACTGAGAGCTGATTATATCAGGAATATATCGCTCGGTGAACTTGTCGGTGCCAAAGAAGGAAAGCTCCTGATAACCAACAGAAAAATGGACGAGGGGGGACGATTCGAAGGCAGTGAAAGAGAAAGAATCGCCGTGCTGAAAGAAGCCGTTCGGCTGGGGGTCGACTATGTTGACATTGAGCTGAGCACAAAAGAGGCGCTGATTGAAGAATTATTGCTAAAAATACGGGGCAATGATAATCGAACAAAATTGATTATTTCCCATCACGATTTCAATAAAACACCACCGGAAAGCGAATTAAAAAAACTATTCGATGAATGCCTCGGAGCCGGCGCCGATATCGTAAAGATTGTTACTTATGCCAACTCCATGGAAGATAATCTCAGGGTTTTAAATCTTATTCCCTATGCTAAAGGGGGAAATAAGGAGATAATTGCCTTCTGTATGGGTAATGCAGGGCGGATCAGCAGGGCTGCGGCACTTCTTCTCGGCTCTTATCTCAGCTTTGCGTCTCTGGAAAGGGGAGATGAATCAGCCCCGGGTCAAATGACCGCCAGCGAAATGAAAGAGATTTTAAGGATTTTAAGATGAAAATATTTGCCCTTTTCGGAAATCCTACAGGACACAGTCTTTCTCCACTGATGCACAATGCCGCCTATTCAAAAATGGGGATCGATGCCCATTATGTCTCTTTTTGTGTGGATGACATAGAAAGCGCTGTCGGGGGAATCAGGGGATCAAATATCTGCGGGGTCAGTATCACCATCCCGTTTAAATCCACCGTGATGAAATATCTCGATGCAGTAGAGGACAGTGCGCTCAAAATCGGGGCCGTAAATACTATCTTAAACCAGAACGGAAGATTGACGGGCCATAATACCGACTGGATTGGGCTCACTATCGCTCTTAAAGAAAAAATGAAAATTGAGGGAAAAACCTTTGTCATTCTGGGTGCCGGGGGCACTGCACGGTCCGCAGTATACGCGGTACAAAAGGAAGGGGGACTTCCCATCATCCTGTACAGGACAGCAGAAAAGGGTGGGGAGATGGCTGCTGAGTTCGGCTGCAAGTCTTATCATATAGATAATATAGAAAAGATCAGGGCGGACTGCCTGATCAATACCACACCGGTGGGTATGAACCCGGATACCGAAAAATCACTTGTCGGGAGCATTGTATTGACACACTTCGGCCATGTGATGGATGTTATCTATAACCCCCTCAGGACAAAGCTTATGAGGAATGCTGAAAAGGCGGGCTGTACGGTGCTTTCCGGTCTTGATATGTTTGTTCATCAGGGGGCGGAACAGATAAAAATATGGACAGGGATGGAACCTCCGAGGGAGTTGATGAGGCAAATCGTTCTTGAAAGATTAAAATCCCCTCTAACTCCCCTTTGAAAAAGGGAAAAACACATAGTTCCCCCCTTCAGTAAAGGGGGGCAGGGGGGATTTTAAAGGTAAAAATGGAAATTAAACCTGTAAAGAATCTGGAAGCGAAAGTCGTAATCCCCGGCTCAAAGAGCTACACCCAGAGGGCGCTGATCATAGCATCACTCGCCCATGGGAAATCTTTTCTGCGGAACTATCTGATATCCGATGACACGGAATATTTGACCGAAGGCCTCCGTTCTTTAGGCTCAGAAATCCTGAAAACCGGCGAAGATATCATCGTAACCGGAACCGGCGGAAATATAACCAATCCGGGAAGGGAAATTTACCTGGGCAACAACGGTACCGCCACGAGATTTCTCACCAGCATTGTATCCCTGGGAAAAGGAGAGTTTGTCATTAGCGGAGACAGCCGCCTTTGCGAAAGACCGGTTAAACCGCTCCTTGATGCTTTGAGCGGGCTGGGAGTTGATGCGCGCAGCAAAAACAAAAATGGCTGTCCCCCTGTCATCATAAATGCAAACGGGATCAAAGGCGGCAGCGTAACCTTTACCAATGTGGATAGCAGCCAGTATATCTCATCCATCCTGATATGCTCCCCATTTGCAAAAACGGATATAGAAATAAAGCTGAAGGGAAGCAAGGTCTCCCTCCCCTATGTCGATATGACGATTGAGACGATGAAGAAATTCGGTGTGGAGGTTGTCAGGAAAAATGAAGATCACTATATCATAAGAAACAATCAGCAATATATTGCTCAGAGATACATGATAGAGGGAGATGTCTCCAATGCCTCCTATTTCTTTCTGGCTGCCGCCCTGTGCAGGGGAAAGGTAAGGGTCATGAATATCAACCCCCAAACCCTTCAGGGAGATATCGGTCTCCTTGATATCATGGAAACGCTCGGTATTTCCGTAATAAGGGGGGATGACTGGGTAAAAATAATAGGGAAAGAAATGAATAGCGGGGAATATGTCTTCGACATGGGGAACATGCCCGATGTGGTGCCGACGCTTGCAGTGCTGGCAGCGATACGACCCGGACGGACTGTCATAAAAAACGTCGCACATCTCCGTGTAAAGGAGAGCGACCGGATAGCAGCAGTGGTTACCGAATTGGGAAGGACCGGTATCAGGACTGAAGAGACGGATGACGGCCTGATTATTGACGGAGGAATGCCCCATGGTGCTGAGATAGAAACCTACAACGACCACCGGATAGCGATGAGCTTCGCCATGCTCGGCCTCGCTATTCCGGGCATAAAGATTAAAGACAGAGACTGCGTCAACAAATCCTTCCCATGTTTCTGGGATGAACTGGAAAAACTCTAACGGGGAAATAAACAATGTTTAGATAATTAAAAAATTGCCGAAGTTTTGATAGCCCTTCCGGCGATCCATCCCGTTGAGAAGGCAGCCTGCAGATTAAATCCTCCCGTGTCGGCATCAATGTCAATAATTTCACCCGCAAAATATAAACTCTTAACAAGTTTTGATTCCATGGTCTGAGAATTAATCTCTTTTATGCTAATACCGCCGGCCGTGACAATGGCATTATCAAAGGATAGATAACCCGCCACTTCAAGTTGGAACTCTTTCAGCAATATCCTCAGTCTTTTGCGTTCTTCAGAATTAATCTGGTTCAGCGGTTTTTCTTCTGATATCTTCAGTTTTTCGACAAATAAGGGACCCAATTTCCCCGGCAGCAGTTTTTTTAATAAACCTTTAAAACTTTGTTTGCTGTGTTCGTTTATCTCCCTCAATAGTCTCTGATCAACCGCTTTCTGGTCAAGGGCAGGTTTTAAATCTATGGCAATAAATACTTTCTGTTTATCATCAATAAGTCTTACAACAGTTCTGCTCAGGGAAAGAATTATCGGACCGGAAACGCCAAAATCGGTAAACAGCATTTCACCGAACCGCTCATCAAGCTTCTTATTTTGACACCATACGCCCACCTTTACATTTCTCAGGCTCAATCCCTGAAGCTTTTTCGCGGTATCTCCTACTGTTTTAAGAGGCACAAGAGCCGGGGAAAGAGGCGTCACCGTATGTCCCAGCTTCGACGCCAGTTTAAATCCGGCTCCGTTCGAACCTGTCCGGGGATACGATTTTCCTCCGGTCGCAAGTACAATTTTATCTGCCTTGAGTTGAATACGTCGGGTGTTTTTATCAGCCTCACGGCTTTTTATGTTAATTGTAACGGTAAAGGTCTCATCAGGCAGTTTCGTGATTGCGATTACGTCTGAATTGACGGCAATGGGAATATCCAGGGATTTTGCTTTATTAAGTAAAGCTTTTGCAATATCTACCGCACTGTCATTTTGCGGAAAGTAACGCTCTCCCCGTTCAAGTTTAAACCGGACGCCAAGGTTTTCAAAGTATTCAAGAAGGTCGGTATTGAAAAACTCCGCAAAGGCGAACTTTAAGAACCGCCCGTTTTTGCCGAAATGTGAAATGAACTCTTTTAAATCGGCATCGTTTGTAATATTGCATCGTCCCTTTCCCGATATTTTTAGTTTCAGGGCGGGGTTAGGCATTTTTTCAAGAATTACTATCTTTTTAGACGGTTCATAGCTCTCAATAGCGGCTATTAAACCTGCCGGGCCTGCACCGATGACGATGATGTCGTATTTATTTTGAAACATTGTTCCAACGGGATTTACGTTTAAACGATTTCTCGGAACCACGATCTTTCGGGTTTATCTTCTGTTGAGAAAAACCCCCGCCACCGACTTGAGTTAATTGAGAAAATACAACTTCTGCCTGAATTGTCAAGGAAATTAGATCTTAAACGTTTGATAGAAAAACACTTGTAAAACGTTCTATTATTGGGTAATTCCGTATTAGCCCGTTCGGGAAGCGGGCCCTCCATGATCTTCATGTGACATATAAAAGGACTAAATGAATTTTCTGTCAATTTTACTGATTGCTGTCGGGCTGTGCTGGCGAAGCCCCAATAATGCCTGATAAATATGTCAACATTCAATTTTTCCTTCGATTTGCCTTGTCACATGAACACTGTAATATCTCTTACAGATTTTTAATATGTACCCTGTCCTCCGCTTATCCTGCCCCCTTCACAGTGCCCATCCCAGTTGACTCATAATAAAATGTTACCGAAGGATAAGAGATAGAAGGTAACGTTGCCTCATAAAAGATGTTACCAGGGTTTGTAGTTTATGGAGAAGATCTCTTTCATTTTTTTATCCATGGTT
>Ga0268281_1000327_pt1 | contig 36822 bp, 27 predicted proteins | sample saktaG_10_FD_190134 | JGI IMG/M metagenome (GOLD analysis project Ga0268281, IMG submission 190134) | Saline water microbial communities from Sakinaw Lake, British Columbia, Canada - sak_2011_5_24_50m | ecosystem: Environmental > Aquatic > Non-marine Saline and Alkaline > Saline ...
CATGACAGGGACGGTCTTTTATGAATGTGATATATTTTTTGAAATGATCCTTCTTTTTATTTGTAAGTGAAGCAACGATTTCGCAGAGCATATTCACAAGTGTAATATTATTGTACTCTTGCGCTCCACTGATATTATATATTTCTCCAATCTGTCCTTTTTCCAATACTTCAATTAATGCTTTGCAATGATCCTCAACGTATATCCAATCACGAATATTCAACCCATTTCCGTAGATAGGAAGTGTTTTTCCCTTTTTCATATTGAGGATCATGAGAGGGATGAGTTTTTCAGGATATTGATAGGGCCCGAAATTATTGGAGCATCGAGTTATTAGAACAGGGAATCCGAATGACTCAAAATATGATTGGGTAAGAAGGTCAGCCGCTGCCTTTGAAGCTGCATAAGGTGAGCGTGGTTTGAGCGGAGATTCTTCAGTAAATATTGTCTTCTCATCAAATGATAATGAACCATACACTTCATCGGTGGAAATATGAAGAAATCTATTTAAGTTCCACTCATCTTTTAGCCAGAATTCTTTTGCTGTATTGAGAAGAACAGTTGTACCGAGTGCATTTGTTTTCACGAATTGCATCAGATCGTCAAAGGAGCGGTCAACGTGTGATTCTGCTGCTAAGTGAATTACATGATCAATTTCATTTTGATTGAAGATATTTTTCACCACTCTTTCGTCAGTGATATCACCTTTAATAAAAGTGTAGCGGTCAGGATAGTTCTTCTCGACATCTATAACGTTCAATGGATTTCCTGCATAAGTGAGTGCGTCAAGATTCAATATTGAAGAGGACTTGTTGTTTTCAAGCACATGTCTAATAAAATGTGATCCGATAAAGCCACATCCGCCAGTTATCAAATAGGTTTTCATCTCTGCTCCGGAATTCTTAATTTAAGTTTACCACGAAAGGCACGAAATTCACGAAAAGGAGTTTATGAACTTAAGCTTACTCCTTCTGAATGATCGATAACCTGTTCAAAGAAGGAGTGATTATGTTGGATATTCTTTGTCAAGACTTTGGTGTATTCTGATTTATACATCTTATGCGTATTACAAATCAAGAACCTCTGATTTTTTTTCTTTCAATGCTTGTAAAAATTAAAAGAATACTAATTTCTTGACACTCCAAATGGTTGAATAAGCTCACAAATTATTTCAAAGGAGTACACAAATGAAGAAAGTACGATTTATTTTAATTCTTTTCATTCTCATTACAATTTTTTCATGCACGAAGCATGATATTACATTCGTTACCATTGGCACAGGTGGAGTGACCGGAGTGTATTATCCCACAGGTGGCGCGATCAGCAGGTTGGTGAACAAGAACTTTAAAGAGTACGGCATAAAAGCAACTGTAGAATCCACTGCAGGTTCCGTGTATAATATCAATTCCGTGCTGAGTGGAGATCTCGATTTTGGTATCGCTCAATCGGACAGGCAGTACCAGGCAGTAAAAGGATTGTCGGAATGGGTAGAAGTCGGACCACAGGATAAACTTCGCTCTGTCTTTTCGATACATCCGGAAGCAATTACACTTATTGCAGCTGATAAAAGCGGAATTAACAGAATAACGGATCTTGTCGGAGCAAGAGTGAATCTCGGAAATCCCGGATCAGGTCAACTTCAAAATTCAAGAGATGTACTCGAAGCTTTTGGCATGAGCGAAGATATGCTCAAAGGGGAGTATATCAACGCTGTAGAGGCGCCGGGGTTAGTTCAGGATGAACGTATGGATGCATTTTTCTATACAGTTGGGCATCCCAATGAAAATATTAAAGAAGCAACATCAGGTCGCATCAAAGTGCACATTGTTCCTATCGAAGGCGCCCCAATCGACACATTACTGGAGGAATTGCCCTATTATGATAAAGCGATCATTCCTCATGCATATTATGAACTTTCAACCAATATTACCGATGTGCCGACTATCGGTGTAAAAGCCACATTGATCACCTCGGCAGATGTTTCCGATGATGTCGTGTATGCGTTCACCAAAGAAGTATTTGAGAATTTCGATGAGTTCAAAACCCTTCATCCCGCTTATGGGACACTTACCAAAGAAGGCATGCTCAAAGGGCTATCCGCTCCCATTCACCTGGGTGCGCTGAAATATTATAAAGAAGCAGGACTGACAGAGCATATTAAGCCGGAATTGATCAAGTAGTATAGTCACTTAATTCTATAATTCTGCTATATTTTGGCAAAATAATTTCATCTAATTCTGTGATGCCTTTATTGATAAGTGTTTATACCATTTACATTTTATCCCAACTTTTTATATATTTTTTTTATCTTTCTCTGTGTTCTCTGTGGTGAATTCTTTTTGGTTTCGGTTTACCCGATTTATTAATTATTCTTTTTCTTTTTTGCAGTTGCTCATCAATGTCATCTCTTCAAACTGCACGAGTGACAAAAAAGGGAGATGTGGGATTTGCTATAGGCTATAGTAATATTTTGAATAATAAAGGAGAGAAGTTGTTCTCAAGATATCATTTCTGGGAACTTAATGTAAGATACGGGCTCGCCGAGAAGTGTGATGTCGGAATTGAATTAGCATTTCCTTTGCCGACCACTTTAGATATAAAATATCAGTTCGTTGGTAATGACAGCTCTCTTATCGCATGTAGTGTAGGCTTCGGACTAAGCATTTACTCTATCGAACATATATTTCAGAGTACAGGTATATTATTGCCGCTTTATGCATCGTTCCATCCTGCAAAGGAGTTTGCTCTTTATATAAGTCCGAGACTCTATTCTTTTTTGGGAGAAGGTGACCATCTATCTTATGCCGGGATCACATCAGGTATGCGATTAGGAGGTGATTTTGCACTTCTTCTTGAGTATTCAATATATACTATTTTTGGTAATAATGAATTTGCTTCTCAGTTGACAGGAGCACTTTCATATAAAATTCCATGAGCGAAAACTAAAGGAAAAGGATATGGAAATAATTAATGAGAAAGAAAAGAATGGTGTATTTTTTGATGATAGAAATAATGCAGTGGAGTGGCTGACAAATGGTTGAAAAAGATCAAATTCGATTCGAAATAAATAATCCTGTTACCGCAAAAGAACTGATCGAGGTATTCGAAAGTGCCGAATGGCGAAAGAGCGAAAAAAACATCGTTCAGGCATTTCAAAATTCCTATTATATCACTGCTTATGATGGTGAAAAACTTATCGGATTTGCACGAGCTATATCAGACAATTGCTTTTACACGAATATTTTTGATGTGATCGTTCGTCCGGAATATCAGGGCAGGGGAATAGGCAAGAAGATGATGCTTATGCTGAAAGAGAAGTTTAGCGGAACCTATTTCTTCCTGACCTATACTGAGGGCAGAAAAGGTTTTTATGAGAAATGCGGGTTTGAAGAAAATAACCGAGCAATGTGGATACATATTCATAACTCATAACACGAGCATTTATTAATATGTGTGTCAATGGCATAATGACAAAAAAATTGTAATTACTCCTACCCAAAAATAGATTTTATCTTTATCAAAAAGTATCATAGTGATACATGGAGAAAGTATGAATATCGAAGAACGCTTAAATTTGAATGGAGAATTTCTTGGGGTGACTTCTATGGCGGTTTATAGTGCGCCGTGGTTTTTGAAAGTTGGTTTACTTGTGCTTGTAGGTTTTCTATTCTATATAAAGATCGCCCAGGACTCAAAAAATTTTAAGGTAGAATTGGTGGAGATCGCTGATGAAGACCAGAGTCATTATCTTAAGCTGATGAACGATTTCAACAGATTTTTCTTCGGATTTACTGTTGCCAGGAAAAATATGCCTGTGTACTGGCTTGGGTTTAGCATTTTTGCGATCACCTTTGCGTTTTCGGTGATTGAAACATTAACAAAAATTTTGTAACTTCCTTTAGAGTATATAAGAAATTTAAGGAGATACCATGAATAGATTCCGTATCAATGCGATTCTTAGCTTTGCTCCGACCTGTTCGCCAGCTGGCGAAGAATACTGACCTGTCGAGGCGTAGTGAAACGGAGACTGAAGTGTAACGGAGACGGATCGAAGGGTCTATTCTTTAAAAGCATATTTGCTCTCGCAGGGATAATCATTTTTTCTGCATCAATATTAAATTTCCAACCATTATTAAGGTCTCGAAACTCAACCGTTCGCAAGGTTTGGGATAATTCTATCTGCTTTTTCCTACTCCTTTTTTCGGACAAAATATTTCAATCGGGCAGATCGAACAATGTGGGGAGATGGGCTTGCAGATATGCTGTCCAAATGAAACTAAATAATCATTATAGATCTTCCAATATTCTTTTGGCAGCTTCTCCCGAAGAGCGAATTCAGTTTGCTCAGGTGTTTTTGTCTGCACATAATCCCACCTGTTCGAAATCCGGTGCACATGTGTGTCCACACACATGCCATATTTATCATATCCCAGCATGATAACCAGGTTTGCAGTTTTACGTCCAACTCCGGGCAATTTCAGTAATTCATCAAGCTCATCCGGGACTTTGCCATCATATTTATCTAATAAAATCCGGCATACCTGCAGAATATGCTCTGCTTTCCTATGATAAAAACCAACAGGAAAAATGAGTTTCTCGATCTGTATATTGCTGAGTTTCAGCATCTCCTCCGGAGTGGAAGCTGCCCTGAAAAGACGTTGTGATGCCTTTGCAGTTACTTCATCTTTGGTTCGTAAACTGAGGATTGTTCCGATCAATATACGAAATGGATCACGTTTTTGCTTGGAAATTTTGGTAATGATCGGAATGCGATTTTGATTATATTCTTTTTCTAATAAAGCGAGGACTTTGCCGATATTTGAGTTACCTATCATGCAGGAATTAATCGGGTTTCTGCTCGATAATATAGCCGTCGATCGCTTTGATCATGTCTGCGAGTTTCGGGGATTTTTTCTTAATTTCCTCGTAGGATGCGCCGTGTAGATATTTTTTGCCAGTTTTGGGCTCATCAAACTCAAACACAACTTTCACCGGTGTGTGGAAATGTTCCGAAAATATAGTTGTGATCTTATCAATATCCTCATTCAGCATCTGATAAGCAATTCGGGAATTCGTAGAATAATGAATAAAATTATTGGAGATATTCTTTATTGTTGTTTTGGAAAAATGATTTGAAATAATTGGCATCTCATCCTGCAATTTCTTTTTCAGAACCGGCCATTCTCTTTTGATAATATCTTTAGTAAGTACGACTTCGGGCTCGGCTTTCTCCTGATTTACCTCATCTTTTTCCACCTCTTTCGGTTTCTCTTTTGCCGGTTTCTTCTTAAATAAAACTTTTTCTTTTGAGCTTTTTTTCTTTTGGGCAGGCGGTGAAAAAGTGGGAGTTATGGGTTGCTGTACATAGTCTTCAATCTGCACTAACCGACTGATATTAGCCAATTTAAGCAAACTTGTTTCGAGCAGAAGCACAGGATGAGACGAAGTTCGGAGTTTATCTTTTGTGTCCACAAGGATCGTTATCGCATAGAGTAGGTCTTCTTCAGAAAAAGATTCACAGATCGTGGATAATGCATCGAGGTCATCGCTATGCACTTCCTCGGGAATGATGCCTATCTTGATCATAAGGATATTTCTGAAATATTCGATCATGCCGAGGATAAGCTCATTTATATCATTGCCCTCTGCCATAACCTGATGAAAGTCCTCGATCAATCCTTTCTCGTCATCGCCAATGATCTTCTGAATTAGCGAATGATACACATCGATGTTTACAATACCGAATACCCGCAGTACATCTTCCTTTATAATTTTATCCTTACCAATAGAAATAATCTGATCCATCAAGCTAAGTGCATCGCGCAGACTTCCATCCGCTTTTTTTGCTACAAGAAAGATCGCAGCGTCATCAAAAGTAATATGCTCTTTGGGAGTAATATTATTAATTTGCTCAATGATCTGCTTGATCGGAATACGGTGGAAATCGTAGCGCTGGCAGCGGGAAGTGATAGTTGCCAGTACTTTGTGCGGCTCTGTTGTCGCAAAGATGAATTTCACATTATTTGGCGGTTCCTCAAGGGTTTTCAGGAGCGCATTAAAGGCATTTTTGGAAAGCATGTGCACTTCATCTATGATGTAAATTTTGTATTTTGAACTTTGCGGCGGGTACATCAGCTCGTTCTGTAAACTGCGGACATCTTCCACACTTGTGTTGGAAGCACCGTCGATCTCGATCACATCAACAGAATTGCAACGTGTGATCTCCACACAATTTTTGCATTCGTTGCATGGAGTATCAGTGGGACCTTTCTTGCAATTCAATGATTTTGCCAGAATACGTGCCATCGAGGTTTTCCCAACTCCACGTGGTCCGGTAAAAAGAAATGCCTGTGCAATATGATCAGTTTTGATCGCATTCTTCAATGTATTTGTGATATGCTCTTGAGCAATGACCTCGTCAAAGGTCTGGGGTCTGTATTTTCGTGCTAAAATTATGTATGCCATGGAATGAATTTCATTTGCTGCAATATTATGTCAAAGTTATTATTATTTCTATATCAAAAACCCAGATTTTCTTTTATGAGAAATATTTTTATCCTATCAGGAATATTCTGCCGCATGTTGACTGTCAGGTGCTTGCAGATTCTTGAATATAGAAATTTAAATCGTCCATAATTTTCTCCTCTTAATTTGCCACTAATGGTTCGCGTGTGCCACGTTTTAACGAGGACACGCTTGTTATGCGCAGTTCTTTAAATTTCATTTTTGTGTCTATTAAGAAATTTCAAACCCTTTTGAGTTATTACATAGATAGGGGTTTCGATGATTGACCTTATGGTAAAAATTCCGTTAGGCTTAATGTGTTTTTGTTTAAGGAGAATTTTAATGTATTTATCTAATTCTGGTTCCCGTAAATTTAAATCTTGGTATTTGCAATGGAGATACCATTTATCAGATTTCTTTATTGAATTAAGAATTATTATTTTATCGTTTAGTTGCTGTTTCTTAGTTTTATATCGGCGTTGAGATTTCTTTTTTTTAGTTTTTTTAAAAATTTTAAGGAGGAATAATGTTATCCAGTATAGAAGCAAAGCTATTCCTGTTAGTTTTAGCAGGAGCATTATGGGGATTCCAGTTATTTTGGTCAGGTCAGAAATATTTTCAGTTATTTTATCATAACCAGCCAAAAATGCTATCACAAGCCCTAAAATTATTGATGTCGTTTTTAATACTTTCACTTTTTTCACTCCAATCATACATTTTTGTTTTGAATTCATTACAATCTCTCAAATAGGAGAATTTATGACAAAACAAGAAGAACAAAAACTGCGGGAGACCATCAACTTACTTCTTCCATTACAAGAATTAGATAAATATTTAAAAAAAATAGCACGTAATGTTTTGCGTGTGCGGCGGGATCGGAACGATCACGCCCAAAACAAACGACCCAAACCCTGAATCGGTACGATTCAGGCAAAGAGAACCACGAAACTGACCGCTGACACGCTTGTTAGCTGAATTTTAGTTTTCACAATTATTACCAAATATTTTTTCTTGAACCCATAATGCAATACCTGTTAGAAGTGGTATTGATGATTGATTAGAATATTTATTGATGTAATCATCTATTTTTAATAGAAAATCATGTTTTTCATTTTGCGTAAATAATTTTTTAAATGCTAATTCTCCAAAATTAATAAAGATAATCTTTTTAGATTCCCACTTGTCCTTCGCGTCTTTCCATTTATATTTAATTTCATCCTCAGATAACTTTGTTTTAGCAATAAAAAACATTTCTGGTTTGCCAGCTCTAATTAACTCTCTAGTAATTCCTAAAAATTTAGTTTGATCAAACATTATGTCAGAGTTATTAATTCCAATTTCTTCAAATGATTCTCGGAATATTGCCATATTTTCAAGAGATAAGTTTACTGGTAAATCTGTAGAAGAAATAGCACCTGATGCAGTTGGGCAAAATTCGTTAGTTCGAAAAGCAACTTTTTTTGATCTTTTCTGAATGATAATACTACCATCGGCAGTAAACAATAGAATCCCAATACCTAAATGATTGGCAAGAAGACTATTATTGAGTTGTTCCAGTTTTCCATTTGAATGTAAAAGTTCTCTTAAGGTTTGTTTTTTATTTTTTAATTTAACATCAAGTAATAAGTTTGTATGTACAAATAAATTATAATCAACTGGTTGAACATTTAAAACTATATTATTGTCTTTTTTTAAAATTTTATACAATCTTAAGTTTTGGTCGTTTGAAAAACGTCGTTTTTTTCGAAGCAATTTTAGTAATCTTTTATATGGAATTTCTGTTAATGCTCGGACTTCGTCATCTAAAATAAACGACTTATTATTAAAATTAAATTTAATTTCAGAAAGCTTTTTGTTTTCTTTTATATTACTTAGGTTCAAGTTTTTATTGCAACAAACTTACAAAAAAGGATAAGTTTGTTGCAATAATGAAGAAGTATAAGAGATTAAAGAATGAAGAGCGAGAGAAAATAAGTCAGTTATTATCACAAGGTAAGACTTATCGGTTGATTAGCAAAGCATTAAACAGGAATGTTAGTACTATAAGCAGAGAGGTGAATAAATACCTAAAGATAGATGTAGAATACAAGGCTTTTAATGCTCAAGAAAAAGCAGAAGTATTAGCTAAAAGACGAAATTGTAAGAGAAAGATTGACAAGAACGAAGAGTTATGGAATTTTATCAAAGAGAAATTATTGTTAAGGTGGTCTCCAAAGCAAATATCAGAAACGCTTAAGTTGCAATATCCAGGAGATAAATCAATGCAAATCTCACACGAGAGCATATATACTTATTTGTATATATTACCAAAGGGAGAGTTAAAGAAGGAGCTTATTAGCTATTTACGGCAAAAGAAACGTTTAAGAAAAAATAGGAAAGGAGTTACAGATCAAAGAGGTGTTATACCCAATATGATCAGTATAGAGGAACGACCGGAAGAAGTAGCAGAAAGGACTATTCCTGGTCATTGGGAAGGTGATTTATTGATGGGCAAAGATCATAAAAGCGCATTGGGTTCACTTGTTGAGAGGACAACCAGAACAGTTATTTTAGTTCCCTTGAAAGCAAAAGATGCCACAACTGTTAGGAAGAGTTTTGCAAAAGAGATGAAGAATTTACCACAGCAAATGAAATTATCTCTTACTTATGATAGAGGAAAAGAAATGACAGAACACCAATTTTTTACAAAACAAACTCAAATTAAAGTGTATTTCTGTCATCCTAACAGCCCTTGGGAAAGAGGAACCAATGAAAACACTAATATGCTAATTAGAGACTTTTTCCCTAAAGGAACAGACTTTAGTAAAGTTAGTAAGAAAGAAATTAAGAAGGTTCAAAACATGTTGAATGAAAGACCAAGAAAAACCTTGAATTGGCTAACTCCTAAAGAGGTATTTAATAATTTAATTGTTGCAATAAAAACTTGAACCTACCTTATTAAATATTAAAACTTATGGTAAAAGCCAATCCTTACCTTCGAAAGGTAATTTAATACACTTTTCTATTTCTTTTTTATAAATTAATGGCCATTTTTCAAGTTTCCAATCAACATAATTTTGAGGAGATGTTTCTTTAATTATTTTATAAATCATACTAAAAAGACCAATGGGTATTGGCAAACCAGTAATGTATGATAGCCCCGAAGAAATACCATCATTTACAAACGAAGCTCTTATCCTTCTTAATTTGCTTTTTTCTTTCATTCCTACAACCTTATATCCTGAAACGTTAATTCAGCTAACGATTGTATCCCCGCCATTAATGTCATGAACACTACCGATTTTGGTGGTATCTGCGCAATATTGCGTGGATTTCGTTTTTAGATTTTCAACTTTTTTCATTTTTTTTCAATTAAATTTAACTCCAAATTATCCGCCAGCTGGCGGACTAACAATTTTATTTCTTGCTGTATGGGTAACGTGTGTATAAATTTCAGTTGCCTGCCCCGTAGTTTTGAAAAAATGTATCGGGGTTCTACTGCTTTTATGTCCTAATAATTCTTGAATATATCTGAGGTCAGTTCCATGTTCAAGCAAATGTGTTGCAAAGCTATGCCGTAATGTATGGATAGTAGCCTTCTTCCGTATTCCGGCTTGCTGTACAGCACTTTTTAGTATTCGCTGGATGTTTCGTTTACTATACTGTTCTCCATGTTGACCTTCGAAAAGCCACTCTTTAGGGTGATATTCTTTATAGTATTTTCTTAAAAGATTGAGTATAACTTCAGATAAAATTACATATCTATCTTTGTTTAGCCCGTTGGATATCATAACTTATTTTCCCAAAAATTTCTCAGTCTATTTTTTATATATATTTTACCATTACCGGATTTTAGATATTTTTCTCTTCTTGTAGTATCTTGTTGATTTAAGCAAGACTCATAATATATCAATAATAGTGGTCTTCTATTTGCAGTTGATTTGATTTCTCCATTTTGATGCATTTTAAATCTCTTACGTAAATTTATTGTATAACCAGTATACATCATTTTATCTTTTTCACTAAATAAAACGTATGTATAAAACATTAATAAACTTCCATTTTTATCCTACGAGCTGAACCTTTAGCTGAGCGAATAAAAATTTGTTTTCGATCAGACTGTATATCTGCTATTTTAAGGTGAACTGCTTCTGTGAGCCTTAATCCCGTAGGATGCATATCCAACGGGATAAATTAAATAAATAATGCATTTGTGCTTCAGGTTATTGATCTGTTTTAAAATTTTTGTTACTTTTTCCTCGCTCAATACTTCCGGTAGTTTCTTTTCTTTGCGTGGTCTCGGCATGTAATATTTTTCAATCGGTTTTCCTAATACCTTTTCGTAGTAAAACTTAATACTGCATTCTCTCGTTTCGATCTGCATAAAATTTTCCAATTTTAAGCGATATTTATTTGAGTAGGATATTATCGTCAAGAAAAAAATTTGCAGGCTGGACTTCATCCGCCAGCAGGTGTGATGGAGTTCAGTATGAGGTTAGATAGAGAATTTTGTTCTGAACTCCACGCCCCGTTTCACGGAACTGTGAAGTCCAGTTCTTGAGTATCTTGATTATTTTACTTCTTTCCCTGTATTCTAAGCCCGAGTCGGCTTTAGAAAAGAAAAGTACTCAAAAACAATTTAGAAAAATTGACAACCTCAAACTCGAAAAATCCCGTATCAAAAAAAATTAGAAGAAAAATCATGATATATGATATTGAAAAAACGAGCAAAATATTAAAGGGGCTCTCACATCCCGGAAGACTGGAAATAGCTATCGGATTGTACCACGACGAATGCAATGTATCTGCATGCCAGAAGAAGATGAAGTTGCCAAAGTAAACTATTTCACAGCACCTTAGAACCATAAAAGAAGCAGGGATCTGCATCAGCAGACGGGATGGCAACCAGGTCTGCTACAAAGTCATCGATGAATTCACAATTGCAATAATCAAAATGATAGAGAGCTAAATTTTTTACCTATGTATATCCAATTATTCAAATATATCAATATACAAATAATAAGGAGAAGCTAAATGAAACACACAATTACTCGAAAGGAAGATCTGAATCCTAGCGGATTATGTAATCGATGTTATTGCGCCGGAAGTTGCGGAGAAATTTAAACCGGGAAACTTTGCAGTTCTGCTAACCATACCAAATGGCGAGAGAATTCCAATGTCTATTGAAAAAGCGGAAGATGGCAAAATTACAATGTATATTAAAAAATTAGGGAAACCTCTCGCGAATTAGACACTTGGAAAGTTGGAGATGCTTTCTATAAAATAATTGGTCCAATGGGGACTGCTCCGACTCTTAAGAAATTTGGAACAGTAGTTTTTGCATCCGATCTTGTTTGCGGTCATGCAGAAAATAATGCAATGTGTAGAGAATTAAAAAAAATTGAAGGAAATCATGTAATTTCAATCCAGAGTTTTACCACAAAAAAAGATGTATATCCCGAAAAAGAGCGATCAAAAAATTATGCAGATGAATACATACTTGCAACAGGAGATGGCTCTGTCGGTAGAAAAGGACATATGCTTGATGTTTTACAAGAAATGTTGGAAGAAAGAAAAATTGATATGGTCTTTGTTGGAGGTGATATACCTGCATTACAAAAACTTTCCGAATTAACAAAAAAATATAATGTTCCTGTAATGACAACAGTTCGACAAATAATGGTTGATGCTACAGGAATGTGTGGCTCTTGCAGAGTATTCGTAGATGGTGAGCAGAAACTTGCTTGTATTGACGGACCAATGTTTGATGGGCAGAAAGTTGATTGGGAAGCAGCAATCAGCAGATTAGCGATGTTCAAAAATAAAGAAGCTGAAGCAATGGAATGTTATAATAAAGAAATTAAGGAGTTAAGATAATAGCTATTCAAGAAAGAGTACCAATGCGAGAACAAGCACCTGAAGAAAGAATAAAAAATTTTAATTCTGTCCCTCTTGGCTATTCCGCAGAAGAAGCAGTAAAGGAAGCAAAAAGATGTCTGCAATGTAAAAATCCTTTATGTGAAACAGGTTGTCCCGTGCGTATGGATGTAAGAGACATAATAGATTTAATTGCTAATGAAAAGTTCGAAGAAGCATTCCTTCTTTCAAAAAAAGATAATGCTGTTCCAGCTATTACTGGAAGAGTTTGTCCTCAAGAAGACCAATGTGAAGGAAAATGTATCTTGCAAAAACAAGGCAAAGCGATAAACATTGGAAAATTATTTGCTTTTGTAGCTGATTGGGCACAAGAGAGGAAAATAGTTGAAAAAATTCAGATAAATGAGAATGGAAAAAAAGTGGCTATTGTTGGTTCCGGACCCGCAGGAATTACTTGTGCTGTGGATTTGCGCAAATTAGGATATGAAGTTTCATTATTTGAAGCTCTTCATATGGCTGGTGGTGTGTTGCAATATGGCATCCCCGCATTTCGTTTGCCACGTGATGTTGTTGATTATGAATTATCCTTTTTGGAAAAAATGGGCGTTAATGCTCAATTGAATCACATTGTCGGACAAAATTTAAAATTTTCAGAACTAAAGGAAAATTACGACGCAATCTATTTGGCTACCGGTGCTGGTGCCCCCAAATTTCTAAAGATTGATGGTGAAAAATTAAAAGGAGTTTACTCAGCCAATGAATTTCTCATCAGGGTTAATTTGATGAAAGCATATAAATTTCCAACATGGGATACTCCTATAGTTTGCGGAGATAAAGTTGGCGTTATTGGTTGTGGTAATGTAGCATTGGACGCAGCTAGATGTGCCAAAAGACTTGGAGCCGATAGTGTCAGAATATTTTATAGACGGACAAAAGAATATGCTCCTGCAAGAGAAGAGGAGTTGAATCATGCTGAAGAAGAAAACATTAGCTGTGAAAAAATGCTAAGTCCTACAAAAATATTTGGAAATGATGATGGATGGATAACTGGAATTGAATTAGTAACAACTAAATTTGTAGGAAAAGATAAAAGTGGACGCCCAAGACCCGTAAATGAAGATAGTTTAAAATTTGAAATTAAATTGGATACATTAATTATTGCTCTGGGCACAACCCCGAACAGATTGTTCCTGAGTAATGTACCAGAACTGGATACCCACTCATGGGGTGGGATCAAGACCGATGAGAATTTCATGACAAATATTACAGGTGTATTTGCTGGAGGTGATGCACTCTCCGGTGGTTCTACCGTAATCGATGCAATGGGCAACGGCAGAGATGCTGCAGAAGCGATCGATAAATACCTAAACTAATTCAACGTTTACGCTTCAATATACAAAACCGTCTTCGGACGGTTTTTTTTATTGTATTAGTTCTCAGCCCGAGTGGTACACTTCACGACCGACTTGTGATTTCAATGCTAAACCCGACTCGGGTTAAATGTTAAGGCTGGACTTCATCCGCCAGCAGGTGTGATGGAGTTCAGTATGAGGTTAGAGAGAGAATTTCGCTCTGAACTCCACGCCCCGTTTTACGGAACTGTGAAGTCAAGTCCCTGAGTTTCTTTTTATTTTATTTCTTCCTCTGTGTTCTCTGCCTGCCAAGGCGTCTTGTCGGGGCGTATCAGCCAGTCTGCGGATAAGACTGAAGTGCAACGAAGACTACTGGTGGGTATAAACCTAAAACTGATTTGGGTTAATAAGAGTCCTCAAAATCATAAATCAGGGATACCCCCAAAAATTCGATGAAGATTTTCTGGATAGTGCATGAATAAAGTGTTTGAGAAGAATTCTTCGCGGAAAATTACTTTTAGAAAAACTGTTAATTTGTATCTATCCTTGCTGTTGTCACCCTGATCCGCCAGCTGACGGAGAAGGGTCTGTCCCACTTCGCACTTCGAGAACCTCAGTGTGACAGTGCTTTTAACTATTATGGTTATTTCTTTCTTTTACTATTTATACGGATGATATTCAATAAGCTTTCCTTAAAGTGTCATGAATATGAAATATTTTGGGGGTATGCCAACTCAAAATCATAAAACAATTGACACAAATATTTCTTCTCTGAATTCAAGTAAGGAATGATTTTACAAGGAGAAACCCATGAATAATAAAGAGAAAAATCCCTTTCTCAAACCTTTTGAAACTCCCTTTGATACAGTTCCATTTGATAAGATATCAAAAGATGACTTCATGCCTGCAGTGGAAAAAGGGCTTGAATATGCATGGAAGAATATGGAGAAGATCAAGAATAATTCTGATGAACCGAATTTTGAAAATACCATCCTTGCCTTTGAGACTTCAGGCGAGCTGTTAGATAAAGTTACAAATACGTACTTTAATCTCTACAGCGCAGAATCCAATGACGAGTTCAAAGCATTAGCTCAGAAGATCTCACCTATGCTTGCAGAATTTCAGAGCAAGGTACTGATGGATCCTGAACTTTTTAAACGAGTTGAGAATATCTTTCAAGATCAGAAAGGTCTGAACAGCGAGCAGAAACGATTGGTTGAGAAATTTTATAAGCAATTCGTGAGAAACGGTGCACTGCTTCCTCCTGAAAAGAAAAAGCGACTGAAAGAGATCAATACTGAGATCTCAACTCTTGGTCCAAAATATTCCCAGAATGTGCTGAAAGCAACCAATGCCTTTGAACTTCATATCACTGATGAAGCTGAGCTTGAAGGTCTGCCACAGAACGCAAAGGATGTAGCAGCTTTCACAGCAAAGAAAAAAGAAAAAGATGGCGGATGGCTCTTTACTTTGCAGATACCGAGCGTGATGCCTGTTCTGAAATATGCAAGCAATCGTGAACTGAGAGAGACCATTAGCCGGGCATTTCGAGCTCGGGCATATAAAGGTGAGTTTGATAATCGGGAAATTCTCAAGAAGATCGCTGATCTCAGACAGGAACGAGCAGAGTTGCTTGAGTACAAAACTCATGCAGAGTATGTGCTCGAAGAACGCATGGCAGAAAAGCCAAAAACAGTGGTGGATTTTCTTGAAAGGATCTATTCGATCGCCTACCCTGCTGCAAAAGATGAGGTTCGGGAGTTGGCAAAACTTGCTAAGGAATTGGATAATATTGATGAGCTCAATTCCTGGGACAGTAGCTATTATGCAGAGAAATTGAAGAAGATCAAATATGATTTTGATGAAGAAGAGTTGCGTCCTTATTTCAAAGTGGAAAATGCTGTTGAAGGTCTGTTCAAAGTAGCTGAAAAACTCTATAATATCTCCTTCGCAGAAGTGAAAAATATACCTGTTTATAATGAAGATGTGAAGGTGTATGAGCTCAAAGATAAAGATGGCTCTCATCTGGGACTTCTTTATGTTGACCTCTTCCCCCGTGAAACAAAACGCAGTGGCGCCTGGATGACCAACTTCAAAACTCAGGGTTATGAAAACGGGAAGGTGCGCAGACCTCATGTAGCAATTGTGGCAAATCTCACTCCTTCAACCGACAAAAATCCTTCTCTGCTGGAACTTAACGAAGTAAAAACGCTGTTCCATGAATTTGGACACGCACTGCACGGACTGCTTTCCGACTGTACGTACAAAACTCTTGCAAGCCCGAATGTGTACTGGGATTTTGTCGAACTTCCTTCCCAAATTATGGAAAATTGGGTTATGGAAAAACAAGCACTCGATTTGTTTGCCCGGCACTATAAAACAGGTGAGAAATTACCAGATGAACTTATTCAAAAAGTGAAGGATGCTGAAAATTTCAATAAAGGAATGGCGAACATTCGTCAGCTTTCTTTTGGATTTCTTGATATGGCATGGCATGCGCACGATCCCCGTAAGATCGATGACGTGAAAGCTTTCGAAGATGAAGTGAATGAAAAAACCCGTTTGTACCCAAAAGTTGATGGAGGAAGTATTTCCTGCAGTTTCGCACACATCTTTGCAGGTGGATATTCTTCGGGATATTATTCGTATAAATGGGCTGAAGTGCTCGAGGTAGATTCCTTCCAGCTCTTTAAAGAAAATGGTATCTTCAATCAGGAAATTGCCGATTCCTTCAGAAAGAACATTCTTGCTAGAGGAAACACTGCTCACCCGATGGAACTGTATGTGAAATTCTGTGGACGCGAGCCCGATCCTGATGCAATGTTGAAAAGAGATGGATTGCTGAAGTAAAAAAGTAATTGCACAAATAAAAAAACCGACCCGGTTCAATACAGGTCGGTTTCTTTTTAATAATATTTCCATTACTTACATGGATATACCCCAAATTTATATGATAAATTTCTCAGAAGCAGATTAATAACTGCTTCGAGGAAATATTTTGGTGAAAATTATTACTGTCAATATTGCAGAGACTCTTAACTCATCTTTATGTATTTAACTGGGATTTCACCCTGTGAAATAAATCTTCGATTTTCCCTTAAGGGATTTAACAGGGTGAACTAGTGATAAGTCAATTGTGAAATGACGTAAATTGAATTTTAACAAAGTTTAAAACCTCATCCTAACCTTCTCCTATTTGAGGAGAAGGCAATATTAAGGAATGTCAAAATTCAATTACCACTTCCAATTGAAGCTTGACTTGACACTAGGATCGGAAGAAGACTGAAGTGAAACGGAGACTGAGGCGCAACGAAGACGGGTCTCGGCGTTTTATCACGCAGGATGGAAATTACTTAAAAAAATCATGAGTTTACTCTAAAAAGTATGTAATTAGAAATATGTTAGGAAATGCATCAAATATTTGGAAACCGATAAATCGGTTACAATTAGCTATCTTCCTATTAACCACCAACTTAAGTTGGTGGTTAATGAAACAAAAAAATGCATTAACCGTTTCAACGGTTTCTCGATTTCTTAAATTTAACTTTTTAGAGTGGACTCAATCATATTTAACTTTTTATAATATCTACTATGAAACTTGAGTTTTTTAACCTATAGTTACTAGTAAAACACCTGAGAAGGAAAGAACAAGACCGATGAATCGTCGGAGGGTAAAACGTTCCTTCAAAAATATTGCCGCAAGAATAAATATAAAAATGACACTCGTTTGATTGATCGCAGTAGCGACACTTACATAGGCATATTTTATACCAGCCAGCCAGATTACCATTGACAGATATGCACCGAGAATAGTGCCCGGAATAAGGTACTTCCATTCAGCAGATGGCTTGAAGGTTTTGAAAATAGTCTTTCTTCTTGGATGAAACACTGCGATGATAGCCATCACAATAGTGCCGGAAATGAGCCGTATTTCTGTGCACCATAATACAGATGCATTATCAAGGATAGGTTTTATCATGATAACACTTACTACCATTGTAAGCACAGAAATCACACCAAGAAAAATGCCAAGTGCAAGATGTTTTCTGGGAATATTAGATAAGGAAACACGCACGGTGGTTACTGCGATCGCACCGATAATGAGAGTTGCTCCAACGAACTGGAGTGCAGAAAGTCTTTCTCCCAAAAATATATACGAAAGGCCTATCATAAAAGGATTGAATAGACAATTGACCACAGATGAAACTCCAGCACCAAGAATATTCAGACTGGAAAAATAGATAGTGTCCGCAAAAGAAATTCCGATGATACCGCTGGCAATAAGAATGAGATAGTCTTTCGTGGGCATTGCCGGAAATATCTCCTGTCCTAAGATGAGCAAAGTAAGAATAAACAGAATTGATGCAAGAGTATTTTTAAAAAAATTGAGTGCAAATGGTTTGGTAGTTTCTCCACTTTTCCGGAAAAACATAACTGCACCAGCCCAGACTATCGCGGTAATTAAGGAGAGGATTTCACCAAAGTAAGGAATGTTCATGAATTATTAGAACTCGTCCTCGCTTTTTGGCGAACGGGTCATAAGTGTGATAACTCCTTCTTGCGGTGAAAAGCCTTCGAATAAAATTTGATATATATGGTCAGTGATCGGCATGTCCACGTTCATTTTATGTGATAATTGATATGCCGATCTTGTTGTATTCACACCTTCTGCGATCATCTCCATTGAAGAAAGGATTTCATTAAGAGAGTATCCTTTTGCAAGCTGAGCTCCTACATAGCGGTTTCTGCTATGCAGGCTGTCACAGGTCACTATCAAATCTCCAATGCCGGAAATGCCTGAAAAGGTATGAGGATTAGCTCCGCAAGCAACGCCAAGACGGGTAATTTCCCTTAAACCCCTTGTGATGAGAGCAGCTTTTGCATTGTCACCCATGCCCATTCCATCAGAAATACCTGCACCTATTGCAATAACATTTTTCAACGAACCACCAAGCTCAACTCCGATAATATCTGTACTCGTGTAAACTCTGAAATAATTTGTCATGAATAGGTGTTGAATCATATTTGCATATTCTTCATTGGTAGAAGCTGCGACAATTGTTGCCGGCATTTTTTTGCTCACCTCTTCAGAATGAGTTGGTCCGGATAAAGTGACAATTTTCTCAAACGGAATACCTGCTTCATCATGAATAACTTCGGACATCCGCAGCATAGTTTCATTTTCAATACCCTTTGCGACGTTCACAATATATTTTTCGCGAAGCTCATCTTTGACCTGACCGACAATGTGCCTTACCACATGAGAGGGGAGTGCAAGCACGATTATATCTGATTGCTCAGATGCATAAGAAAGATCGTTTGTAACTTTGAGATTGTTCGGGAATTTGCACCCTTGCAGGAAAAAAAGGTTTTCTCTTTTCTTCTGCATCTCTTCGGCACGTTCTTTTATCCATTCCCATCCAATAATCGGATATCCCTTTTCTGCCAATAAAATTGCGAGGGTTGTACCCCAACTCCCCATCCCAATGACCGAAATTTTTTCCATGATTAACCTTAAAAAAATTTATAACACTATTATTTTTATCATCAAAATTATTACAAGTTTTTTAGATATTAGCACTCTACTAATTTAAGTGCCAAAATTATTTGACATTGTGTTGGGCACATCTATATTTTTTATTAAAATTGGAAAATTGAATAATAATATGAATTTTAATAAATTTACTTTAAAAGCACAAGAAGCAATTCAATCATCACTCCAGCTCGCAGAGCAGTTTGGTCATCAAGAGATCACACCAGCTCATGTGATGGCTGTGCTGATGAAGCAGCCCGAAGGAATTATTCCTTCGATATTAAATAAATTAGAGGTCAATAAAGGCCAGTTCTACAATGCAATTGAAAAAATATTGCAGAACAAACCATCAGTTTCCGGCAGTACTCAGCAACCATATTTCTCAGCAGAACTGAATAAAATATTTACCACTGCTCAAAAGGAAGCTGACAGATTGAATGACGATTACCTCAGTACAGAGCATATATTTCTTGCAATGTTGAGAGATAAAAATGAGTTGAGCGACCTGTTCAAACAATTCGGAATCACAGAAAAAGATGTTATGCAGATCCTCAAAGATATTCGTGGAAATCAGCGAATTACAGACCAGAATCCTGAAGCAAAATACCAGGCATTGGAGAAATATTCCCGAAATATTACAGACCTGGCACGCAAGGGTAAGCTCGATCCTGTTATCGGTCGTGATGACGAGATAAGATCAGTTATGCAAATACTTTCCAGACGAAGAAAGAATAATCCTGTGCTTATCGGTGAAGCAGGTGTGGGCAAAACTGCTATCGTGGAAGGTCTTGCAAGACGTGTAGTTGAAAATGATGTCCCGGAAAATCTGAAAGGAAAAGATGTTGTTGAACTTGATATGGGGGCTTTGCTTGCAGGGGCTAAATTTCGAGGTGAGTTTGAAGATAGATTGAAAGCTGTTCTCAAAGAAGTCGAATCAGCTCAGGGTCAGGTTATACTTTTTATTGATGAGCTTCATACAGTGGTCGGAGCAGGAGCAGCAGAGGGTGCGATCGATGCATCAAATATGCTCAAACCGGCTCTCGCTCGTGGAGAACTTCACTGTATCGGTGCAACGACTATTAATGAATACAGAAAATATATCGAAAAGGATACTGCACTGGAGCGCCGTTTCCAGCCGATCATGGTGTATGAACCGGATACAAATGATACGATATCCATCCTTCGAGGTATCAAAGAAAAGTATGAGATCCATCACGGTGTGAGGATAAAAGATTCTGCTATCATCGCTGCTGCAACGCTTTCTGAAAGATATATCACAGATAGATTTCTGCCTGATAAGGCAATAGACCTTATTGATGAAGCATGCGCACATATACGCATGCAGATTGACAGTCTTCCCACTGAACTTGATGAGATCGAGCGAAAGATCCGCCAGCTTGAAATAGAAAAACATTCTCTCAGAAAAGAAAAAGATGAGAAATCAGTCGCTCGAAAAGAAGAGATTGAAACCAGATTGAAAGAGCTGCAGGAAAAAGCAAATCATATCCGCACACACTGGACCCGTGAAAAGGAACTCATCGGTGCTATCCGCGAGATCAAAGAGAGAATTGACCAGACAAAGACCGAGATGGAAAGAGCAGAGAGAAATGCGGATCTGACAAAAGCATCAGAATTGAAATACGGAACACTTAGCAAACTCAATGAAGAGCTTCAAAAGAAAAATGGGGAATTAGAAGACCTTCAGAAAGATCAGAAAATCCTCAAAGAAGAGATCGATGAAAATGACATTGCAGAGATAGTATCCAAGTGGACGCATATCCCGATTTCTAAAATGCTGGAAAGCGAAGCTGCACGACTTGTTGATATGGAAAAAGAACTTCACAAGCGCGTTGTTGGGCAGGATGAAGCTATTGTTGCCATCTCAAATGCGATTCGACGAAACCGCGCAGGCATCAGTCCGGAAGGTCGTCCGATTGGAACCTTTATGTTTCTCGGACCTACAGGTGTGGGTAAAACAGAGCTTGCGAAAACCCTTTCAAAAATTTTATTCGATACGGAAAAAGCAATGATACGGCTCGATATGTCCGAGTACATGGAACGTCATACCGTTTCCAAACTTGTAGGCGCTCCTCCCGGATATGTTGGCTATGAAGAAGGCGGACAGCTTACCGAAGCAGTTCGAAGACGTCCTTACTGCGTCATTCTCTTTGATGAGATCGAAAAAGCACATCCGGACGTGTTCAATATTCTTTTGCAGATCATGGAAGATGGACGGCTCACTGACGGTCAGGGACGCACAGTTGATTTCACAAATACTGTGATAATAATGACTTCAAATATTGCATCACAAGAGATCTTTGCTTCTGATTCGAAAGGTGAAATTTCCCAAGCTGTTATAATGAAAGCACTGCAATCCCACTTCAGACCGGAATTCCTCAACCGATTGGATGAGATAATCATTTTCCACAAACTTTCTCATGAAGATATGAAAGAGATCATGGAGATTCAGCTTGATGACCTGAAGAAAAGAATGGCTTCAAGGGGATTTGAAATAGACTTTTCTGCAAAAGCAAAAGAATTAATTCTTCAACATGGTTACGATCCTCAATATGGTGCGCGACCTCTCAAACGAGTTATTCAAAAAGAAATTGAAAATAAAGTTGCCTTAGAGCTTCTAAAAGATTATAATATTGAAGAGGGTACAACCTCCGAAAAGCATAAAAAGCTTTTTATTGACATGAAAGATAGTGAAATTGCCATAAAGCGAAAATAAAATAAAAATAATGAAAAATAAAAACAGGAGGCAAAATGGCTAAACAACTGGAATTTGGACATGAAGCCAGAGAAAAGCTCAAGCGTGGTGTTGATTTACTTGCAAACGCAGTAATAATAACACTTGGTCCACGTGGTAGAAATGTTGTTCTTGAAAAGAGCTTTGGTTCACCCACCATCACTAATGACGGAGTGACCATCGCAAAGGAGATCGAACTCGAAGATAAGTATGAAAACATGGGTGCACAGATGGTCAAAGAAGTGGCTACAAAAACTCATGACGTTGCAGGTGACGGTACAACCACTGCAACACTATTAGCTCAAGCAATTATTAATGAAGGATTCAAACACGTCACAGCAGGTGTGAATCCTATGTTCATGAAGCGTGGTCTGACCAAAGCTTCTGAAATAGTCGTCGAAGAAATTGCCAAGATGAGCAAACCCATCAAAACTATGAGCGAGATCGATCAAATCGCAACAATTTCTGCAAACAATGACCCGGAAATAGGAAAGTTGATTGCAGAAGCAATGGAAAAAGTCGGGAATGAAGGTGTCATAAACGTTGAAGAATCTAAAACTATGAAAACTGATTGGGAAGTTGTCGAAGGTATGCAGTTCGATAGAGGATATCTTTCCCCGTATTTTGTGACCAATACTGATAAGATGGTTGCAGAAATGGAAAACGCATATGTCCTTCTTCTTGATAAAAAGGTTTCCATTATGAAAGACCTTCTTCCTATTCTTCAGGAAGTTTCACAAACAGGCAAACCTCTCTTGATAATTGCTGAAGATATCGAAGGTGAAGCGCTGGCTACACTCGTTGTGAATAAGCTTCGCGGCACTCTTAATGTCTGCGCTGTAAAAGCACCCGGTTTCGGTGATCGCAGAAAAGAGATGCTTCAGGATATCGCAATCCTTACAGGTGGAACAGTGATCTCCGAAGAAGTTGGTCTTAAACTCGAGAACACCAAGCTTAACGATCTTGGTATTGCCAAGAAGGTCATTATTGATAAGGAAAACACGACAATTCGTGAAGGAAAAGGTGCAGAAAAAGACATTCATGGTCGTATCAAACAGATCAAAAAGCAGATCGAGGACACTACTTCTGATTATGATAAAGAAAAACTTCAGGAGCGTCTGGCAAAACTTTCTGGTGGAGTTGCTGTGCTGAATATCGGCGCTGCTACAGAAACCGAGATGAAAGAAAAGAAACATCGTGTCGATGATGCGCTTCAGGCAACTCGCGCAGCTATCGAAGAAGGTACTGTTATCGGCGGCGGATGTGCACTGCTTCATGCTGCAAATGCTATTGATAAACTCAAACTAGAAGCTGAAGAGAAGATCGGTGCTGAAATTCTGAGGAAAGCACTTGAAAAACCGGTTTACCAGATCGCAAAGAATGCCGGATTCGCCGGTGATGTGGTCGTAGAAAAACTTAAAAATGAAAAAGATCTTAAGATCGGCTTCAATGCAGCTACGCGAGTGTACTCAGACCTTATGGCTGATGGCATCATCGATCCAGCCAAGGTTACCCGTTCAGCAGTTCAGAATGCATGCAGTATCGCAGGATTATTCTTAACTACAGAATGTATTATTGCTGATCTTCCTGAAAAGGAAGGTAGTGCTCCAGCTATGCCACCAGGAGGATATGGTGGGGGAATGTATTAAGAAGCTAAGAAGGCAAAAGTCAAAAGGCAAAAGTAAGAAGTAAGAAGTAAAAAGTATAAAGTGAAAAATTAAAGTGGTGTCCATGTTAAAAAATTTGACATTACATGGATACCACTTTCTATTTTGTTAAATAGCAATAATTAAAAAAAAAGGAGTTATAATGAAAAAAAGTAGAATGATTGGCTTATTTCTTGCCTTGTTAATATTACCAACATTTATATTAGCAAGCTCTTCAACTAATTTTCAAGCAAATGAGTTTGAAAATTATAGTTTGAATAATCGTGAATGGACAATAGTTGCATCTTATCCTATCCCAGAAGGTGCTGCTGGACTTGCTTATGACGGGACATATCTTTACTGTGGAATTTATGGTGCAAATGGAGGTAGGATATACCAGATTGACCCAAGTAATGGAAACTATTCACTCTTGTTTACAGGACCGCAAGGAGATGCGTTCGGTCTCACCTATGATGGTTCTTATCTATGGACAACTGACCATCCAGGAAGCAGTTCTATCCCTGCGGTTGCTATGCAACTTGATATGAGCGGTAATTTGATTTCCGAATTTAACCTTCCAGCACATTATATGTCCGGCATTGCTTATGATGATGGAGATTTCTGGGTTGCTGCATATTACGAGCCAGAAGCAGTTATTTATAAAGTTGATACATTAGGTACAATAATTACCCAATTTGACGCACCTGATGATCAACCCTGGGATCTTTGCATTGAACATGGTGATTTATGGATGGCAGATTACTATGGAGATGCCCTCTATAAAATAAATGCTTCAAATGGAACTCTTTTAGAAACTCATCCCTCAGAGCATTCAGATCCCGCAGGAATTGTTTTCGATGGCACTTATCTCTGGTACTGTGATAATGGCTCTGGATACGATCAGGATTGGCTCTATAAAGTAGATCTTGGTGGCGCTGGAACTCCTGCCATAAACATTCCAAACACAAATTATCCTTTTGGTACAGTAACCGTCGGTGATTCTGCTTCATGGAATTGTTATGTGTACAGCGTCGGAACCAGCAATCTGGCAGTAACGGATGTTACAATTACTGGCACAAATGCTTCTGATGTATCATATGATCTAGATCTTCCTGTTACAATTATCCCCGGAGCTAACATCGTAATTCCTTTTAAATATTTGCCTACCGAAACCGGTTTGTTGAATTGTATTGCTACTGTTTCTTCCAGTGATCCTCTCACACCTGAAGTGGAAATCACAATGACAGGAGAAGCAGTGAATCCCGGACCTTCGATCTTTGTTCCTGAATCTACCCATAATTATGGTTTGGTTCGTTTGAATGCCCTAACTCGTTGGTTTATGGAAATCGAGAATAGCGGAGACGAAACATTAATAATCAGTTCAATTTATAGTGATGATGACTGTTTTTTTGTTGATCAAGATGTAAGTTTCCCAATTAATATTGGTGTGTTGGGCTCAGAAATGGTAGGTATCTGGTTCTCACCGGATCAACCGACATCCTATGATGCTACGATAAGTATTGAAAGCAATAGTGTTGACAAAAGCATCTTTGAAGTATCTGTTACAGGATCATCAAATGATGTGGATTATCCGATTGGCTACACACTATGGAATTATATGATCGATGTTAGTTGGGATAATAGTCCCAAAGCTATTGATTATATTTCTGATATTAATGGAGATGGAGTGGATGATGTTATCGTTTGCTCTGAAGATTATTTTATTAGATGTTTTAACGGTAATTCTTCCGGCACTGCCGATGTTCTCTGGGATTTTGAAATTTACTCAGGCTATGTCTATTCTTATAGAGGTCTGGATATTATTGAAGATATCAATGGAGATGGTTATCAGGATGTGATTGTTGGAACTGCCGGTGGTGACCGCAGTATCAGAGCAATTTCAGGAAAAGATGGCACAAGTATCTGGATTCATGATACACACGAATATGGTGGTGGTGGCTGGGTTTACCATGTCAATTGCAAATTTGACTATAATGGTGATGGACATACTGATGTTTTAGCTGCAACAGGTGATGATGCAGATGATACTGGTCCAAAAAGAGTATATTGTCTTGATGCTTTCACGGGATTATCAATTTGGGAGCGTCCCTTAGGAGGACCCGTTTTCTCTGTAGTAGGTATTGAAGATTGCACAGGTGATGGACAACCAGATGTATTAGCTGGTGCTTCAAATGAAGATGAAACCATAGGTTATGCCTATGGTATTAATGGAGAAACAGGTGGTACAATTTGGACATTTACTACAACCTCTTCTTCAGTTTGGGCTTTGGAACAAATAGATGATGTCAATGATGATGAAGTTAGTGATGTAATTATTGGTGACTTCAGCGGGTTTTATTATATCCTTAATCCAGTAAATGGAGTGGATATATATAGTGGTGGAGTCGGTTCAGCAATCATACTTCAATTAATTAAACTAGATGATGTAAATGGAGATGGCTTTTCTGATATTGCTGTTGCACACAGTACTAATAGCAATGTACAAGTAATTAATGGATTTACTGGTAGTATACTATGGTACCATTCTGTTGCTGACCAGCCATGGAATGCTTCAAGAATTGGAGATGTAAGCGGAGATGGAATTAATGATTTGGTTGTTGGAACTCTTTACGCAAATAATTATGCGTATTTTCTTAATGGAGTTGATGGCTCCGAATTGCATTCTATTAATTTTGGTACACCCGTAGATGCAATCGGTTCGATTCCCGATATCGTCGGTGATAATTCTATGGAAATGGTTGCCGGTGGGAGAAACGGAGCGGTCTATTGCTATTCAGGTGGATTGAATACAGTAGTTTCTGTAGATGATGAACCAAATATCTCTAATTCGATACTTACTCAAAATTTTCCCAATCCTTTCTCAAAAAGTACTACAATTCAATTTTCAAAACCTGCAGGATGTACTGCACATACGATCATCAAGGTATATAATATCATCGGGCAGCTTATTAATGAAACTGTTCTTGATCCGATGCAGAATTCCTTTACCTGGGACGGAACCGATTTGCAGGGTAATAGTGTAAGTTCAGGAATATACTTCTATAAAGTACAGAGCGGATCCTACAATGTGACAAGCAAGATGATCTACATGAAATAAAAAAAATTCGATAAACTTAAAAAGCCACGCGACGAACGTGGCTTTTTTTTTATTGTGGTCAAAATTTGTTATCTCGTAGGAACTTCGTAGATCAGATCTTCTTCTAAAATTTATCAAATAATCTATATATTACATTCACATCATTTGTAAGATTATTGTTAGTTCCGCATGTGCTTTCTTATAAAACTTTACAAGTAGATACTGAAGAAAAGTTTTTATAATAAATTAACAGGGAGATTGAATAAAATGAAAAAACAAGTGATCTTCACCTTTGTTTTGGTGATATTCTTAGGTATTTATTCTTTTGTATTTGGCAGCAATATTCTTTGTAAAACCCTCTCCAATGGCATGCAGATCGCTGTAAAAGAGAATTATAATAATAATTCAATAGGTTTCTATTGTTTTGTGAAAACCGGCTCAGTTAATGAGGGAGAATATCTCGGAGCAGGTATTTCTCATTATCTGGAACATGTAGTTGCAGGTGGGTCAACCACCTACCGTACTGAAGCTGAATATGAAGCAATGGCAAAGGAAATGGGTGCGATTGTCAATGCATACACGACCAATAGTGCTACTGCTTTTCATATTACTGTTGATAAGCAATATGCAGATCAGGCATTGGAAATATTATCCCAGCAGATGCATGCCTGTGCCATTGACTCAGTAGAAGTAGCACGCGAAAAGCAGGTCATCCTTAAAGAGATCGTGATGCGCTCAACTCCGCCGCGATCGAAAATATATCAGAGAAATAATGAGCTTGTCTTTCCTACATCAAATATGAAGTACCCGGTCATTGGTTACACAGAATTATTTAAAACAATTACCAGAGACGAACTCGCAGATTATTATCATAAACGATATGTTCCGAATAATATGATCTTCGTCGTTGCTGGTGATTTTGATGCTGAAGAAATGCTTGCAAAGATAGAGGAAACCTTTAATAGTCTTGAAATGGGACAACTGAATCCAGTATATCTTCCACCTCAGGATCCACGGAGTGGTACTATCGAATATATGGAGGAGTTCCAGATACAGCAGCCCACAGTTTTTATAACAACGATACTTCCTGCTGCAGATTTTGAACAGTATCCCAAATTGATAGCAGCACTCGATATTCTATTTGGGAAAAGACAATCTCCAATTAAATACAAACTGGTGGAAGAGCTTCAATTGGTGAACTACATATATGCGCAGGCGAATGTCTCAATGCAGATGCCCCAGGGTATTATCACTATTGGTTTTGAAGCAAAGGATCCATCCAAAGTGAAAGAAATCGTTTCAATAATTGATGAGGAAATCGAATGGTACAGCATGGTGGGGATCGAGGATAAGGATATTCAAAATCTCATTACAAGATATAAAGCAAATCTGCTTTTAAGAACCCCGGGAGTTGATATGGATTGTAATAATATCGGTTGGAATCTTATGATGTTCGGTGTACCGAATTCTGATGAGCTTTTTATAAACGCTTTTGAGCAGATCACTGCGAAGGATGTTATGAACAGCATCAAAGAATACCTCGTTTCAAAAAACCGTGTTATTTTCTGTGCACTGCCTGAAGGTTCTAAAGAAATGCTTGAACAGAAAGATGAGCTTGTGGCAGAAAAAATACAGCCGCAAAAAGTTCAACTTACAGATAACCTCACTCTCATTTATAAAAAGAATACTGAAAAACCGATCATCAGCGGAATTTTATATCTTCCCATCAGTGATGATTATGAAACTGTAGAGACCGCCGGCACAATTTCCTTTATGATGGATCTTATGCTCAAAGGTTCAGAAAAATTCAACTCTCTTGACCTCACAGAATGGAAAGAGGACCACGCAATCGATCTGGATATTTCAACAAACAATGATGGTACCTATTTGAGTTTCAAATGTCTGAAAGACGATTTTTCCAGACTTCGGGAGATCATAATTGATGCGTTTAACGATCCAACATTTCCCGAACATGAGATCATGCTCGCAAAAGAGAGAGCAAACGCAAATTACCAACGGTCATTGAGCAATGCTTCTTCTATTCATAATGAATTCCGTAGCGAAAAACTCTATCGCGCGCAGCCAGAGGGTGTTTCCAATTTGAAAAAACTCGAGGTCATTCAAGCGTTGGATCAGCAAGATTTACAGAACATTCATAAAAAATATATAAAGGCATCAAAGGTGATCGTAACCTTTTTTGGCGATATTACTCTTAATGAAGCAGAAACCTATGCAAAGAACTTCTATAAAAACATTCCTCACGGAGAGATCGTAGGTACAGAATCTCATTTGGTCGTTCCTGACATCAAGGAAACATTTGTACAGGAGTATGCCTTTGAGCCAGTTAATATTGACCTCAACTGTATCGCTCCTCCACGTAATAAAGAGAGTATTGATCACTTGACGATGAATGTTATTATTGCGATTTTGAATGGTTCTCGTGGCAGAATTCATAAAGCAATCCGTGGTCAAAATGATCTTGCGTACTATGGATACGCACAGTATTCCAACGGGGATGATTACGGATTCTTCCGTCTAACAAGCCAGACCTCTATCGATAAAAAAGTTGAATTGATCGCTGTGCTGCAAAACCAGATCGATAAACTTAAGAATGAACCTGTGACTTCTGAGGAAATCCAATCCTCTATTGATGATTATTCTCAAATGATCATTACGAGTATCGATGATAATCAGTTGCCCTATTATATGACACATTATGAAGCAATCGGGCTTGGCTATGATTATCTCGAAAACATGAAATCATATTTCGACAAAATAACTACTGAAGATATACAACGGGTTGTAAATAAGTATTTTACGAAGGTTGCTGTCTTTATCTCCGAACCAAATGCAGAAGTTGAGCTTATGGTGCAATAATATGGTCGGGTTATGCTATAGTAATCAATTTTTAATAAAATAAATCCTAAACCGGACAGGTAAGGACACTAAAAGATCAGCAATGCATTCTGAACTCCAGTCTGCTGAGACTCGAGTTCAGGAGAGCGACCCAGTGAAATAAAAGAAAGATTTCACGGGTTAAAAATAAAAAAAGAGATTTCATTGGGCAGGCAGGTCAGGAAGCGAAACTGGACTTGAGACGACAACTGGCATTCAGCATTCTGACAGTCTGCTTTAAGGCTGGGATTAAACAAGGTCGCATAAAAGTGAAACGCCGTTCTAAGAAAGAGGAATCATATGAATAACACCTTTTATAAAACCAGAAGGTTTCACCAAAGGGTTCTATACAGATGGTTCAGGTAACATACATGAACCAGCTAAATGCAAGGAGAATAGATGAAAAATGAAGATAAGACAAAAGAAAAACTTATAAAAGAATTAGTAGAATTACATAGGCGCATTACCGAATTGGAAAAATTAGAAAGCCATCGCAAGAAAGCAGAGATGGAAAACGAAGAACGCCGCCTTTATCTGGAAGCAGTGCTTGCTGATGCTCCTGATGCCATAATTACTATGGATGCCCAGCATAAGATAATTATGTGTAATCAGGTAGCTGAGAAACTTTTCGGATATTCAAAAAAAGAGATGATAGGTAAGAATATTGATGACCTGATTGCAGGTGCTGATAAATTTGAGGAAGCAAAACTTTATAGCAAACAGGTATTAGCTAGAGAAAATATACCAACTATAGAGACCGTCCGATACCGGAAGGATGGTGCCCCTGTGGATGTAGTGATGGCTGGCTCACCAATATTAATAGGAAATAAATTAGTTGGAGCAGTGGCAGTTTATACCGATATTTCCAAACGGAAGCAAATGGAAGTAGAAATTAAAAAGTATTCACTGGAACTTGAACACAAGATAGAAGAGTTGAGGAAGGTTAATGATGAATTATCCCAATACACTTATGCGGTCTCACACGACCTTCGTGCTCCTCTACGCGCACTAAACAACTATTGCCGGTTCCTTCAAGAGGATTGTAGTGATAGTTTAGATGAAATTGGACGGGAATATATCCAGGGTATTGCAGAAAATGCATGGCATATGGAGGAACTTGTAACAGACCTTCTGGAATACTCTATTAAGTCGTGGGCTAATAAGAGCTTAAGACCTCTTACAACTGTTTCAACAGTTTTTACGATTTTAAAAATGGTGTGAAAATATTCCACTTTTCCCATAGATATCCTTTTGGATAAATCTTTTTTAAGTGGACTCAATAATAAATCGTAAACTATAAGGGGCATATCTTATGAAAGAAATTAGAAAGAAAGAATTAGATAAATTTATGGAAATTGAAGGCGAAACAAAAGGAGTGGTTTTCCAAACAGACGCCAAATATGTCTTGAAGAAGGAAGGAGAGGAGGGCTTAAAGAAATTAGAAAAAAGAATTAAAGAGTTAGGTTATCCTATTGATTATAGAAAAGGAGAAGCATTAGATTTACATCCTGTTGGATTAAGAGTTATTTCTCTCCTTTTAATAAAAGATACTTTTGGCTGGCAAGATGCAGAATTAAGAAGAATGGGGTATGTAGCACCGGGAAATTCATTTATAGTAAAACTTTTGATGCGTTTTTTTTTCACTCAAGAAATTCACTGATGAAGTCCCAAGGTATTGGAGAATGCATTATACCATAGGAAACATTGAGGTGATAAATCTGGATGAAAAATCAAAAGGAAATAAAAAAGATGGAGACAAGAGAAGAAATTCAGATGTTAGAAAGATACATAGCAGACTTCTGGCAGTGCTTGCCAATACCAGTATGCTATGTAAATTCGCTTAATATTATTATAAATGTAGATGCGAATTTTGAGAATTTTTCAGGCTATAAATCAGACGAAATTGCAGGGGTGGACCTGGAAAAACTATTTGCTAATCAGCGAAAAATTAAGGAAATAGAGGAAGAGATATTAAACATAGGCAGCATTTCCAATCAGGAAGCAATTTTTATTACCAAAGAAAAAAGGAAAATCCCAGTCCTCCTCTCAGCAATTTCAAGAAAAGAAGAAGGCAATACTACTGGCTATTTTTTGTCAATAATGGATATTGCCGAGCGTAAGCAGGCAGCGGAGGAATTGAAGCACTCTGAACAACAATACCGCTCAACAATCGATTATATTGGCAAGGCCATTCATGTTGTTGATAAGAATTTAAATATCGTTCTTTTTAATAAAACCTTCAAACAATGGAACAAAGAATTGGGTTTTGAGACAGAATATTTAATTGGCAGAAATATTTTTGATATCTTTCCTTTCTTGCCTGATGCTGTTCGTGACGAATATCAAAAGGTTTTTAAAACTGGAAAAATGCTTATAACTGTTGAAACAAATGAGTTGGCTGGAAAAGTAATTACCACAGAAACCAGAAAAATACCTATTTTAGAGAATAACAAAGTAGTTCGGGTTGTTACTGTTATAGATGACATCACCGAGCGCAAACGGACGGAGGAGGCACTAAGGGAGAGCGAGAAAAAATATAAAACCTTATTCGAGAGCACGCTCGATGGTGTGTTCGTCCTTGATGCCGAAACGATGAAAGTAGTGCTTGCTAATCAGTCTGCTATGAAAATATATGGATTTAATTCTGTAGAGGAAGTAGTTGGAGTGAATCCACTTGACTTCATTTCCCCAGAGGATAAAGACCGAGTTCTAAAGATCATTGCAAAGGATATGTTTGAAAATGACCTACGTCAGATCAACGAGTTTCAAACGATAACCAAAGATGGTAGGGAAATATGGATAAGCGCTGTTGGTGCAGGAACTGAATATCAGGGAAGATTGGCAGGTTTGATTTCAATCAGGGACATCACCAAGCGTAAGCAAGCAGAGCAGGTCCAATCAGTTCTTTATAATATTGCCGAAGCTGTAAATACCACTAAAGATCTTGATGAACTCTATCAATTAATTCATAAACAACTTGGTAAAGTTATAGATACAACCAATTTCTATATTGCTATTTATGATAGAGAAAATGATAATATTTTATTTCCTTATCATATAGATAAAAAAGATGAATTTACTTCACATCCAGCTCGAAAGACACTTACTTTTTATGTAATGAGGACTGGTAAACCACTTTTTGCAAATGAAGAAGTTATGGAGCGATTAATTCAAAGTGGTGAGACGGGGAGAGCGAAACCAAGAACAAGTGCAAAGATTTGGCTTGGTGTTCCGCTTAAGAAAGGAAAAGAAATCTTTGGTGTAATTGCAGTTCAAAGTTATACAGATGCTTCGCTTTATACTGAAAAGGATTTAGAAATTTTAGAATTTGTTTCCAAGGAGATTGCTCTTGCTATAGAGCGCAAACGGGCGGAGGAGGCGCTGCGAGAAAGCGAAGAACGGTTCCGTTCCATCGTGGAACATTCTCACGACGGAATAGTTATTGTGGATGATGCCTATCGGTTACTCTACGTAAACGACGAGCTGTGCCGAACCTTCGGGTATTCTCGTGAGGAAATTATTGGTCAGAATTTCCGCAAATTCCTCGACGAAGAGAGCAAGCAACTACTTGCAGATCGGTACATCAGAAGGCAGAGGGGTGAGATGGTTCCACCCCGTTACGAGTCAAACATTATGCGGAAAGACGGTGAGAAGAGGCGTGTGGAAATCAGCTCTACTGTGACCAAAGATTCAGCGGGAAAAGTAAAGACATTGGCTCAGATTTTGGACATCACCGAGCGGAAGCTGGCGGAGGAAGCGCTGCGAACCAGTGAAGCCCAATTATCGAATGCCATGATGATAGCTAGACTTGGTTATTGGGAGTATGATGTTGACGATGACCTGTTCACTTTTAACGACCACTTCTATGACATTTTTCGCACAACGGCTGAGAAAGTCGGCGGTTACAAGATGTCGCCGGAACAATATACCAAGCAGTTTATACATCCGGATGACATATCAGTAGTCGGTAACGAGACCAGGAAAGCCATTGAAACCACAGACCCCAATTTCAGTCGCCAATTGGAACACCGAATTATCTATGCCGACGGTGAAATAGGCTACATTTCCGTCCGTTTCTTCATTGTCAAAGATAGTCATGGTCGAACAATCAAGACTTACGGTGCAAATCAGGATATCACCGAGCGCAAGAAAATGGAGGGTGAACTTAAAGATTCAGAAATTAGGTATCATAATCTTTTCGAAAACTCCAGCGAGTTACTTTTCACGCTTGATCTGAAAGGAAATTTCACAGATGTAAATAAAGCAGCAGAAACGCTATCTGGATATACAAAATCTGAATTATTAAAGATGAACTTCAAAGATTACACTCCCAAAAGAGATCATAGAAAACTTTTAATTACTTTTTCCAATATTTATAAAACAGGGAAGCCGCTACATGATTTACCTATTGAAGTGATAATAAAAGATGGTTCGATAAAATATTTTGAAACCAGTTTCAGCCTGCTGAAAAAAGGCGAGCAGATCATCGGCTACCAGGGTAGTTCCAAGGACATCACCGAGCGTAAGCTGGCCGAAGAAGCACTGCGTGAGAGCGAGGAACGTTACCGCATCGTTTTTGAACGGGCTGGCGATTATGTGCTGATGCTCGATGTGGAACAAGGCGAGATTCCTATTATAATGGATGCAAATAAGGCGGCTCTGGTAACCCATGGATATTCGCGGGATGAGATAATTGGAATGCCAATCACATTTTTTGATAAAGAAATGACGCCTGAAATGTTTCTTGAGAGAAAACAACTCATAGAAACCAAAGGAGGTGGAATCCTCTTTTGTTATCACACTCGAAAGGATGGAACCGGATTTGCTGTCGAAGTCAATATACAACTTATTCAGATAGGTGAAAAACGTGTTCTTCTGTCGATTGAACGTGACATCACCGAACGCAAGCAAGCAGAGCAGGTCCAATCAGTTCTTTATAATATTGCCGAAGCTGTAAATACCACTAGAGATCTTGATGAACTCTATCAATTAATTCATATTCAACTTGGAACAATTTTGGACACAACAAATTTTTATGTCGCTCTATATGATGAAAAGAGCAATATAATATATGTCGCTCTATATGATGAAAAGAGCAATATAATAACTGTACCCTATTATGTTGACCAATTGAAAAAAAATATTCCACAACCACAACAATTAAAAAATGGATTAACTGCCTATGTAATTCATACTGCAAAGCATCTTTATTTAACTGTAGAAAAGCGAGAAAAATTAATGAAAGAGGGTAAAATTGCTCAAGCTGATTGGAAAAGTAAGATTTGGATAGGGCTGCCTCTTAAAACTAAAAATAAGGTTATTGGTGCTATGGCTGTTCAAAGTTATACAGATGCTTCTCTCTATAATGAAAAAGATTTAGATATTATAGAATTTGTTTCAGAACAGATTGCGATTGCCATAGAGCGAAAGCGGATGGAAGAATCTCTTAAAAAATCTGAAGAAAAATACAGAAAGCAGTTTGAGGAGGCACTGGACGCTATCCTCATCGCTGATGCTGAAACAGGTATATTGATTGACTGTAATCGTGCAGCATTAGAGTTGGTCGGCAGGAAGAAATCAGAACTTGTTGGTAAACACCAGCGGATTCTCCATCCTCCAGAAGAAATCAAAGGTAAACTTGGCAGGACTTTCAAACAACACCTCAAGGAAAAAGAAGGGCAGACTCTGGAGACACGGGTTATTACCAAAAAGGGCGAAATCAAAGAGGTTGCAATCAAAGCCAATATCCTTGAACTTGAGAATAAAAAAGTGCTTCAAGGTATATTCCGCGACATCACCGAGCGGAAGAGAGCTGAACAAACCCAATCAGTTCTATATAATATTGCTGATGCGGTAAATACAGTTGATAATTTACACGAACTCTTCATAAATATAAGAGAATACCTGGGAAATGTGATCGACACTACCAATTTCTATGTTGCTTTATATGATGAGAAAACCGATTATATCTCTCTTCCTTTTGATGTTGATGAAAAAGATGATTTTGAAACTTTCCCAGCTGGCAAAACTCTCACTTCTCTAGTCATAAAAACAGGTAAACCATTATTTGCAAATAAACAATTACAAGATAAATTAACCAAACAGGGCAAAATTGACATCATTGGAACTCCTTCCGAAATCTGGCTCGGTGTTCCTCTAAAAGTTGAAAACAAAGTAATTGGTGTAATTGCAGTTCAAAGCTATGATGATCCCAATCTTTATACAGAGAAAGATATTAAAATTCTTACCTTTATTTCAGAAGAAATTGCTCTTGCCATCAATCGTAAACAGGCGGAAGAACAGATGAAGAGAGATCTGAAAGAAAAAGAATTATTATTGCGTGAAATACATCACAGGGTGAAGAATAATTTGCAGGTAATATCAAGCCTTCTTCAGCTTCAGCAGAACGAAATAACAACAAAAGAAGATGCGATAAAGGGATTTGCTGCAAGCCAGGATAGAATACTTGCAATGGCAAAAGCTTATGAATTATTATTAGGTTCGGAGTATATGTCAGAAGTGAGTGTTGGGAAATATATTGAATCACTTGCAGAGCAGCTTAAATACAATTATGATATTCATCATAAAGTAAAGATCAGCTATTCTTTGGATGAGCTCACAATGAGTATTAAAATATTAGACAGATTGGGACTGGTATTGAATGAGATCATAACAAATGCAATAAAATATGCTTTTGAAGGAAGAGAAGTGGGGAACATTCATATTGAATTAAAAGAGACAGAGAAACATGTTGTAATAAAAATTTCTGATGATGGTATCGGAATGCCGGAAAATATAGGCATAAATGATCCGGAGACTCTTGGCTTATCAATTGTTGATATGATTACTCAGCAGCTACAGGGAACATTATCATTAGACAGGAAAAATGGGACGAGTTTTACACTTAATATACCAATAGAATAAAATATTATGAAAAAAATAATTGTACTTATTATTTTTCTGATTATTTTCAGTGCTTTTTCTTTAGCAGCACATGAAAAATTAGATTTGAAGATCGGGACTTATGAAAATCCTCCAAAGATATTTACTGATAAAAATAGTGAAATAAGTGGATTCTGGGCTGACATTACAAAATATATTGCACAACAGGAAAATTGGGAAATCGAATGGATTCATGGAAGTTGGAATCAATGCCTGCAGAGATTAGAGAATAATGAAATCGATAT